>Ga0208257_1000443_pt1 | contig 12175 bp, 13 predicted proteins | sample CryBogCBH10Sep07_FD_184610 | JGI IMG/M metagenome (GOLD analysis project Ga0208257, IMG submission 184610) | Freshwater microbial communities from Crystal Bog, Wisconsin, USA - CBH10Sep07 (SPAdes) | ecosystem: Environmental > Aquatic > Freshwater > Lake | place: Crystal Bog, Wisconsin, USA... | reverse complement strand
AATAAAGATAAAAAATAATTTGAATTATTAAAAATATGTGGTAATATATCCACATGGCTTCACAACTTTTCTGGCATAACATTTATAACGGTTTAGATCTTCTTAGTAAAGAATTTAAGAAGACAAATTTTCTTCCAGATGCCATTGTTGGCGTAGGCCGTGGAGGATTGATTCCAGCGACACTACTTGCTTATAAATTTAATGTTAAAGCTTTGTTCAATTATACTATACAAAGTTATACAGATGAAAACCTAAAGACAAACGATTTTGTTACCTTTCAAGAACCAGGTGTAGATATTTGTAATTATAAGCATAAGAACGTTCTTGTTATTGATGACCTATCTGATTCTGGTGACACCTTACTTCATATTGTAGATAAGCTCAGACATCAATTCTTTCTTGAAAGAGTCAAAGTAGCAACACTTGCTATCAAAACCGGAACAAAGTTTATGCCTGACTATTACGTACAAGAATATCCGTCAGATGTTTGGCTCGAATTTCCTTGGGAAACCGGAAATTTTATTTCTTAAATGACTTAACAGATGGTTTTCTGTTTAATTTCTTTTTAGCTTCTTTTTCAGCACGTATAATTTTTTTAAGCTTTGCCGGTGAAGGCAATAATTCACCATCTATTTCTTGTGGTTTATTAGCACCATCTAAATCAGCTGATGTTGTACCTTGACCCAAACTTCTACCAGTTGTAGAAATGCTTCGACCAGGTTTTGGAGGAACATTATCGTTGCCTACCATAATCTTTTCTATAATACTTTTAACTATTTTGTTAAATTGCATTGTATTATGACGCTGTACCAGTTATAGGTGCATACACTGTCGATTCAAAACCATTATATGGATATTCATCAGCTGCAAGCCCTGTATCCCAATCGAGTTTAACACCGAGAATCTGTATATTATTATTATATGTATCTGGTATAATACCAGATGATATAGCGCTACTATTAAATAAGCTTATATTATTTCCTGGTCTAAAGATACTGAATCTGCATAGATCACCACGATGTATATTGATAAGAGCAGGGAATGATTTAGGACCAAATGTTGCAGCATTAACTGTATATGCTCCTATAACAGGATCACTTAATGATACAACGAATGATGTATCAATATTAATATAATTACCCTGACCGAGTACATTAGAAGCTGCACATAGGGTAACAGCTGATATAGCTGATGTTGTGGTATTTAGAGTCTCATTAAGACCTGTAACACGTGCCCAACCAGGTCGTATATTATTGTTTACGGTATTAAAGCTTGAACTACCTGCTAATAATACGCCTGATAGCGGACTTGTAGTAGGAATACGCAAAATGTTTGTGCCCTTTCCGCCTTTATTAGTAAACGGAGCATTAGGATTTGGATACCATTGAGCAGGATAGAGACCTACGAAGTTGGTAGAACCAGCTGCCGGTAGAATTATAGCTGCAGCATGAGAAACTTTTGTAGTACCAACAGCGGTAAATTTACCGGTGCAGTATATAGCAGATATAGGATTAGCTGTGGTTGCTTCATGAAAGTCTACCCCAGTAATTTCATCATCAAAAACCGGGAACCAATTTAAAATAGGTAACGGAGCATTTGGACTTGTATATTCTGAACCCTGTACAAATGCACCGTTTAGTATACCATTGTTACCATTATCTGTCGATAGTGAACCAGAGTTTGTTGTTAACGGAGCTTGATAACCAGTTGTATCAAGTGCAAATATATTATTACAAGGTATTAATTGTTTCTGACTTTGTAATCGTGCTGATGTAAAGCTTGAAAATTTACCGGCTACATAAACATTATAGTTGGTTGAAAATTGATTGTGAGCCACAACATTTACCGGTCCGTTAACAATACTATTAAAGCTTGTTAGTGTTCCATCTTGACCGTTAATGGTCGCACCGTTAATTCCTGCTTGACCATCTGCACTGGCCAATGCTGTATTGCCAATCCAGTGAGTTGTTAAATTCTGATATCGGTAGTTACCAGCCGTTTGATTACCGTATTGTACCCAATGCTTGCCACCAGCGTATAGTATATATCCACCTGAGAGATTAGGTACTGCATCTAAACAAATAATAGGATATTTCCATACCGTTTGCGGTGTGAATCCGGATTTGTACATCTGCTTTGAAATATAATTTGTAAAGATATCATCAATCTGACCTATAGAATATGAATCTACACCAGTACCGGTATTACAATTACTAAGCTTAATACGTGTTAATCCAGCACAATTAGTTGCCGACCATCCAGTAGCACCAGCAATGCCACAGCGAGTAAAATTACCGGCAACATATAAGAAACTACCTGCTGATACAAGAGACGTAATTGTTGCTGGTACGTATCCTATCTGATTTGTTACACTACTAGCATTTGTTGGGTTAAATGCCTGGAAGGTATAACCGGAAAGATTGTAGTTATTTGTAGTATCAAATAAAGCAAGACTCGTTGTAGGTTGTGTTGTCCCTGTAGGGCCCCAGCATCCACCTAAGCATAATAGACTATTATATGGTATAATTTGATTAACGCTGAATCCGGGTGTAGGTTGAGTTAACCCATATCCAGGTGTGCTTGCATTTGTTGTACCAACTGGTGTATTTTGTCCTGAGTTTAAAATATTAAGACCTTGTGTTATAACAGGTGCACTTAATGTAGCAACACCGCCGAAATAACCTGGTATAGAGGTTATAGTAGAAGTACCGCCACTCAATAAATCAACAAGAGCTATACCATGACGAACAGCACTACCAGAATGCTGTGTTGTGGTAGGACCGAGATTCATGAAATTACCACCAATCCATAATCTTGTACCTGATAGATACATACAATTTATGGTAGCCGGCCAATTAGCTAAAATAGTATTTGTAGTATAAACAATACTTGTATTCGCTTTACCGCCAATCCATTTTGTTGTTTTACGTGATGTTGTCCAGGAATAATCGTTCCAATAACTCGGAAATAATGGTCCGCGAGGTGATTTAGTATTGTAAGACCCGTTAGTAGCTTCAGTTGGCTTGAATGAGCTATTGTTAGCAAATACAGTTACATTATATCCGCCTGTACCTGTTGTTGTCCAGTATACTGTTACGGCAGGAGTACGAGGAACCGGTGCTACTGCTTCAAACGAAATAGCCGGTAATGATGCAATATTTGTTATACCACTATTAAGATAAGGCATATTAAGAGTTGGTAAGACTGTTCCATCACCAGTGGATATTTGCACACTACTTACAGAAGTATTATACCATAAATCACTCGTTCTTAAATATTGTAGGCTATTATTAGCATGCAATTTATAGCTACCAGTGTTCGCATCATAATTAAATGATACACCATCACCAGATTCGATATTAGGTGTTGAGTCTATAACAACTGCTGTAAGCGTCTGACCATTACTTTCTACAGCTTGAATTGTTGTAAACGATATGTTTTGCCCTGCACTTAATCCAATAACACCAAGACCCGTATTACTAGCTGTCCCTAAAAATTGATAAACGTTAGTACCTGTTAAAAATACTTGATCTGTAATAGCATTAGTTGTACTGGTAAAATTGCCTTTTACACTATTAGCAGGAGCATACTGAAGATTATTATTAGTAATACCGGTAGTAGCACTTCCTTGATTTGCGGCAATATTATAAACTCCATTACTTGGGCTTGTAATTGTAAGAGTTGTTTGATCGACTGCAGAAGGGTGAATGCTAATGCCGCTAATACCTTGATTTAAAAGATTAATCTGTGAATTGTTTCCGTAATAAAATTCTGTTGGGTTTAATGTTACATTGGTAGCAATTGTATAAAGTTGATTTGCGTTCGGCGAACCATTAGGTGTACCACTTAGTGCATACAAAATATTTGTACTCGTTTCGTAAATAGTATCCCCGATTTGAGCTCCAGTTAGTGCTGTATATGCAGCCTGAGATAACCCTGAATAATTATAACTTGTGCCTACCGGTACAAGTACAGTCGAAGTTGTACCGATTATTATATTTCCTGCAACGTTACCTCCAGCTGTTACACCGTCACCTACAAATAAGCGTTTTGAATCTGTAGTTACACCAGGCTCACCTGATGCAAGTAGGGTAGCTTGGCGTGACGCGTCATTTCCTCTTCTAAACAAAATTTGGGTAATCGTTGACATAGTATAACTTAATAATGATATTTATAGTAGATTAAAGTATTGCTAGTGGAATAAATATTTAAAAGTATTTATGAAAGCTCTTTATTCTGCCGTTGTTTCAGGCAAAAATAAAATTGATGTTTTTAACATAGAGAAAGGTGTGCGAAGCTACACTATACCTCTCGGTAATGTTGAAATCATTAACGGTCCTGTTGTTACACAGGATAAAATGACGATAGTTGTAAAAGACTGTAATAATTGTATGGTGGGTAGAGTATATACACTTCCAAAAGGTGTTATTTCGTATTCCTTTCAAATTAAATAAATTTATATGAGTGTAGAAATTAGTGTACAGGAAATTGAAAAAATAAAGCAAGATGTTCAAAGCTTATATAAAACTGTATACCAAGGTAATGGTGTACCATCTCTCACCAATCAGGTAACCCAGCTTAACGAGCGTTTAGATTCTTTAGAAGATAGAATTGTAGCACAAATTGAATCAATTGATACAGAGATGAGTTTAAAGTTTGATCATATTACTGCAATAGTAAATGAGCGATTCAATAATATCTCCTATCAAATATCACATGAATTTGAGCGAACAAAGATAAAGGAAGCGGGAAGTCATCAACTAAAAGCTAATCTTGCTTCTGCAGGTGTTGCAACATGTACAGCAGTTATAGTGCTTTTTATTTCACATTTTTTAGAATTAGCACGTGTAGTAATACATTAGTTGATTAATTAACTATTACCGGGTATAATGCCGGTATGAATCTTGTAGATATTGACTTAGCTGTTGAGCCCTTAACACCAAAGGAATGTAATTTTATTGCTGATAAGAATTATCCTTTTTGTCTTCTTGGCTTTCAATTGAAAAATGCTTACGATCAATCGAGACTACAATTTAAAAAGAATTATAATATTGTAGATTATGTTCATTTTTTACCCGATAGTAATGCTACACCATTGTTCTTTAGAGGTATAAGCTTAAAGCCGACTCAAGCTATTAATTCTTTGTTTAGACAACTGGAATCGTTTAATGTTTCTTTATCTGAATTACCTACAAGAAAATATGAACATGTATTATCAGAGTATAGATTGACGTGCAAGGATTGTTATGGCTCGTTACAGAAAGGTGTGTATCCAGTAGACGGTGAGTGTGTTAATTTAATAACAACTGAAGTCATAGATCTTCATGATCTTTATACCAATGCATTTGATACCGATAGTGTACCATTATTCCAATCCTGTAGTTATTTTACTGTTTTTATTCTTAGCAATAAGAGTATCTATAGAACAGGCACGGATAAAATTATATTAGATTTTCAGAAAAAGATATAAAATTATCTTAAGTAAGATTGAAGGAGCAGATCGTATTCTTACTAGGGGCGGGTTGGCGGGAACTTTTATAAGTTACTAGTAAGCAAATACCTGCTCCTTATTTTTATAAATATATGTATGACGGACTTCAAGTTAGAAGATACCCTTCTTTACAAGAAGTATATGGAACAAAAAGAACATGTTCTTAAAAATAAGTGGTATATGTCTGAGCGTAAAGGTACAGATGTTGGATATGAGAAGGCTCTTCTTGATTGGATTCTTAATAAGAAGGAATATCTAAAATATAAAAAATAATATTTCTACGCACCACGTGTCGGTCCGATATTCGGATTTTGTGGTATATTAGGATTTGAATATACAGGAGATGCAGTCGCAATACCTTCAGGATTTAAGACGGCTGTTGGTGAAGTTTTACCAGTAAGAATTGAATTCACAAAATCAAAACTCTTTTTTACAAATTCTGAACCTAAGGCATACTTTGGAGCTGCATAAGGTCTAGTTTCCGTCGCTACATTACCATTTAAAGCTTTTGCAGCAAAATTTGCTCTAGCTTGTGCTTCTGTAGAAACAGCACCTTCATCATGTGTATGGCTATGCGGATTACATAAAATACTGTCTGTATCAGCCCCTGCACCTATAACAATCATTGGAGCAGATAGTGCAGCTTTATCACCGATTTTAGCAGCCAATCCGTAGAGTGTACTTGCTTGTGTTGGTGGTAACCCGCGAAGAGAACCGAGTGCGTTAGATTGTTGAACAACTTGTGGGTCTACACCTGTACCACCGGGTGCAGGTGTGTATCGTAAGTCATTTAATGCTGTGGCTTCAGACCCTATCATACCCATACCTACAACAGCAAATCCCTGACTTATTACCGGTACCCCAGCTGCAGTACCAATTGGAGTACCTGCAGGTACCCAACCAACATACGAACCGGCATCAGTATATCCCATAAATATAGGGACCGGTGATGTTCCAGGAAGAGGTGGTACAATTTCCCCTGTGTCTTTATCAAAGATACCTTGTGAATCAATTGGTATAGCAACGCCAACGGTTGAACTCGCTATAGCACGTGCTGTTACTTTTGTTTGATCTGTAACACCTTTTGTTTGTGGTACACTGGTGGATAGAGCGGTTAAGTTACCCTCAACAAATATACCACCCTTAACAATAAGATTACCAGTAATACCTACACTGCTATCCATTAAAATCTGTTCATTGTTGCGCTGACGAATACTGACAATGTCACCGACTAGACTTAATCTACTACCGCCATCAATATTAACCTCATTAGCACTACCAATATTGACTTGCTCAGCAGCAATATTAGCCATAGCACCTGTAATATTAACTACACCATATGACTTTAAATTAAGACCACCGGCACCAACAAGAACGTTATACTTATTACAGACATTTAAAGTGTATGTACCACCCGGTAAATCATCAACTTGAACCTGCTCAATAAGTGGTGTTGGTCGTTCAACAGTAACAGGCATATACGGTGTAACGGCAACAAAGGCAGGCGACATTTTACCGATTGGATCTACTCTTATAGCACCCCAATCATTCATTACCATACCAATAGTTTCAATTTTATGTTTGGTAATTTCAATAATTTCTGAACCACCTGGGCCCATTTGTGATTCAATTTGTGCGAGTTTTGGTAATACTTGCTGATAGAGATTAATAAGGTCCTTCTTCTTAGGTTCAACAGTCCAAGCACCATGAAACGAACTAGGGCTGTATCCAGGTTTCATATCAAGTACTTTAGAAAGATCGGAATTAAAGGGTGAACTCGGGTTACATACCGGGCATGGTACACCACCCATCATTCCACTCATCTGAACTAATACATCACCTTGTTGATCGACAACTGTTTTATTATTTTCTAGAACTTGATGTACAGGAAGTAACCCTGTTATAAGTTTGAGTAAATTAGCACCAAATGCGAGTGTAGGAACAATACCTTGATCAGTAATCGTAGTTCCGTAGGAGCTATCAGCAAACGAGCTTGAATAACCCGGTGCATTTGATACAATACTAAACGACCCTGGGTTATACGAACGATTGAGAGCAATTATAGACTGATCATTCGCCGAACATAGCGGGCAAAGATACGGTGTACCATTTTTTGTCTGTCCTTTACCATTAAGTTTAATAATACCATTATCAATACCACGAATACCAACAACACCTTTGGTTCTTTGAATATCAAATAGTTGTTTAATATTCGGTATACCGCTTTTCTCCATCGTAGCTTTCCATTGCTGGAAGACTTTAAAATCTAAGTTTCCTACCTTACGGTAATGATCACCGACAATGACATTATCTAAGTCAAGTTGTGTAAACTCATTTCGTGACCCGCGAACTGTAGAGAATGTATTACCGAGTACAAGCTTTTGATCATTACCGGTTGCAAGTTCAATATTTGTTTGATTATTAAACTCTTTAAATGAACCCGAATAATGCGTAATTTTAACTGCTTCACGAGAATCGGTATTTGTAAATGATAGTGTACCGCCCTTTTGATTTATAACATATTTGTTTCTATATGTTCGTACATTAATATCATTTGTACTAGCTGCCTTAATGTTCTCATATGTACCGGGGTAATCAATACCTGGTACGCCAGAGCTTGCTCCTGTGATTGTGGTCCAATCATTTGCACCATAGGAAAGACCAAATACAACGGGTTTTAGAGGATCACCTTCATTAAAGAAAACCCAAACGTGTGCACCAACGTTTATAATAGGAAATGATCCTTTAGCACTATTACTGTAAGCTTCTGGAACGTATTCATAACTATAAATATTAACGTTATTAACGTTAGTCATTTGCGGATTATTAAATGCATCGCTTAGTCTGACGTACGCGGCATCGTAAATATTACCAGGCTTTTCACCAATATTATCCAGATTTTGAGTATAAGGGTATTGACTCAAAGGACCGGTTGCCAGGGTATGATCGAGATTATTTGAATCACTAACCGTACCATAACCTGTAGTTGCGTTATAACGACCAGATGAACCACCGCCTGCAAGAGGTGCTGCCATTTCTGCCCAGGGTAAAATTGCTTTGAGCTGGTCGAGAACTGCTGTTAAATCACCGGTACCAGCAGGCTGATGTGATACCCCTGAAGTAGTGTTGAGTACGGTGGAGAGATAGCTTGTATCAAGTGTAGAGATATTACCAATAAAATTAAAGTTTTTATCTTTATTAATTTGATTCCAGCTTTCATATACAGTAGGTGAAATATGTGGTACAAAAACCTTAACTCTACCTCTATATTGAGGATCATTGTTTTGTACAACAATACCTACATAGTTGCCGTAATATTTTGGAAAATCCATACTTGATATACGATTATTTACATGTATTATATTGTTATGCTAGTAAAGGTTTCACACGAATCTCCCATTTCCATTCTTCAAACATCAACGCTGTATAATGATTTTGATTATGCTTTAGTGCATTTATTTGAGTCGCATCCAAAGTATTATCAATATTTTAAGACAGCTCGTGAAGTTTATAACCGCGAAGTACTATTGGATAATAGTATCTTTGAATTAGGACATGCATTTGATAGTAATAAGTTCCTGACAGCTGCTATCGATCTTAAGCCTAATATGTTTATTGTTCCTGATGTACTTGAAGACGGTATGAGAACAAGACAGAGTTTTACCGATTGGGAGTTGTTAGGTAGAACACAGCAGATAAAAGATGTTTGTATTACAAAAGCAATTGGTGCTGTTCAGGGAAAGACATGGCAGGAGCTTATTGATTGTTATAAGTTTATGTCCGATAGAGCTGATATGATTGCTATTAGCTTTGACTTTTCATATTATGAAATTACCGGTGAAGGTAGGACAAAACTCGATCAGTGGTGTACCGGTCGTCAGCGGTTTATTAGTCAGCTCATTGATAAGGGTATTTGGAATTGGGATAAACCTCATCATCTTCTTGGTTGTTCACTAGCTAAGGAATTTCGCTATTATGTAAACCATAATATTTTTAATATTGTAAGTTGTGATACTAGTAATCCTATTGTTGCAGCTCTTCATGGTATGCAGTATGATGCAGATTATGGACTCCCGACTAAGCCTTCTACTAAACTTGCCGACCTCATTGATCATGAAGTTACAAAAGATGAGATGGCAATTATAGAATATAATACTAAAATGTTTAAGAAGATCTTATGCAGATAGGAAAAAGACCTTGGATAACTTTCTTTAGTCAGAGCGGACAAGCTATCTATAATATTAAAACTTTCTTTAACCGTCAGCCTGATGCTATTATTACCAATCGTCAGGATGATGGCGGTTTGTTTTATCCTTTGAAGGATGATAAGGATAAAGGTAAATTAAATTGGATTACGTTACCGAAGAACCCAACAGTAAAAGATTACAAAAAAGTATTAAAGAAATTTAAAAATCCTGTTATTACTCTTAATGGATATCTTCGAATTATACCTGAAGAGATTTGTAAGAAATATGAAATATACAATCTTCATCCAGGTCTTATAACTGAATATCCAGAACTTAAAGGAAAGGACCCACAAAAGAGAGCTATTGAAGCTAAACACCGTCATATAGGATGTGTTATTCATCGAGTGACACCGATTGTCGATGATGGGGAAATATTAATGTCAAATGCTATAGATACTGCTGTACTAAATGGCGATGAAAAGCGTATGTATGCAAATCTTAATTCTCTTGCGTACGTAATGTGGTATGACTTTTTTAACAACTTTAAAAAATATGAGTATAGACGAAATCGTAAAAGCAATTGAAACACAATACCCTGATACATGCGCTGAGTTTAAAAAGATTCAGCATGAACACTATCTTACATTTTGTAAGAAGCAGTTTGATTATGGCCCAGGAAACATCTCACTAGGATCTTCTTTGATTACAGCTGAAGAGAGAAAGGCTTCAATATCAGCTATTGTTGTACGTCTTAACGACAAACTTCAACGTTTAATTAATCTTGTTCTCAGAAAGAATAGCCTGGAGTCTGCCAACGAATCTGTTTTTGATGCTTTCTTGGATACTGCCGTCTACAGTATTATTGCTGAGATAGTAAATCGTGGCAAATGGGCGAAGTAGTATTATACTAGTTATATGCTAATTAGTTTTTCAGGTGTTCAATCTAGTGGTAAGAGTACTTTGCTAAAAGCTTGTCAAGAGCATTATGGTAATCGTTTTGAGTTTGTAGAAGAAGTTACAAGACTTGTTAAGCGTGAGTTTAATGTACCGATTAATGAGCAGGGCACAGGATTAACTCAATGCTTAATTACTAATAAACATATTGAGAATGTACTGAGATTTAGGGAGACAAAGGGAGCCATATTAGATCGCTGTATTCTTGACGGATTATGTTATACAGGGTATCTTTATTTAGAAGGTACAGTACCAGGGTGGGTATTTGATTATACTAAAAATGTTTTTAAAAAGCTCATCACTCAATATGATGTTATCTTTTATACTGATCCGTATGACGTTGCTCTTATTGACGACGGTGAAAGAAGTGTTGATGTTGAATTTAGAAATAAAATGATTGAGACATTTGAGCAAGCTATTATTAGCTACAACAATTTATTAGAAAATAAACTTGTTCGACTAAAAGGAACAGTTGAAGAACGAATGGAAGCTATTAAAATAAAACTACAATAATTATGTCAAACTCCACATCACGCGTATTCGGAAGAGAACCACAAAAACAACCTACACCACAGCCTCAGGCTAGTATGAATGACTTTGCATCTAAGTCGCTCGGATCATCAGCATCATATGCTGTATATACTGATAAGTTTGATGCATCACTCCTCAATCCTATGCCAAGAATTCTTGCACGACAGGATCATGGTATTACAGGAGCTGAATTTGTAGGTGGTGATGTATGGCATTGTCATGAAGCAACATTTCTTCTTGATAATGGTTATCCGATTGCTGGTACTCTAAAGTATGCCTATCCTGCGAATTCAGAATTTATGGTTGAGTCAAAGTCAGCTAAGCTTTATCTTAATTCATTTGATATGTGTAAGATGGGTGCAACGGTTGCTGAAGCTATTGCTAATTATGAACAGCAAATTGCTAACGATCTAGCTAAAGCTCTCCAAACACGTGTAGAAGTAGTATTTTTTCCTTCAGGTAGTGATAAGTATGGTAAGCTTCCTCTTGATGGAGAATATAGAGATCTCTATTGGGAGCTCTTGGATATTGCTAAAGATATTGAAGTTACTGATTATTCCTCTAGTGTAAATCATCTTAAGTTCTTTAAACTTCATCCTGAAGATAACGAAAAGGTATCATCAAAATATTTTACTAATGCCTTGAGATCCCGCTGTCGTCATACTAAGCAGAAGGATACTGGTGCTGCTTACATTCATATTATCTCTAAGAATGGAATGGCAATTGATCCGGTTTCACTCTTTAAGCAAATTGTCTCATTGAGAGAGGTTAATGAGTTTCATGAGTTTTGTGCTGAAAAACTCTTTAAGAGTATTATGGAGCATCCTGAGGTAGAGGATTGTTGTGTCACTCTTCTTTATTCACGTAGAGGTTCATTAGATATTAACCCTGTGCGTGCTAGTAAACCGGAGCTCTTGCCAGCTAATCTTATAGATGCTAGCGTCTATACAGTTAAGGCAATGGGTCAATAATTGTTGTTAGTTGTTGTAACAAAAAAAGGCGCACCTAGGTG
>Ga0208257_1000436_pt1 | contig 12270 bp, 8 predicted proteins | sample CryBogCBH10Sep07_FD_184610 | JGI IMG/M metagenome (GOLD analysis project Ga0208257, IMG submission 184610) | Freshwater microbial communities from Crystal Bog, Wisconsin, USA - CBH10Sep07 (SPAdes) | ecosystem: Environmental > Aquatic > Freshwater > Lake | place: Crystal Bog, Wisconsin, USA... | reverse complement strand
GCTGGAACCGGTTCTCAAGGTGGTAATGGTGCAATAGGTTATGATGGTGGTTCTAATGGCCCGTTTACCGGTGGCGGTGGTGGTGGTTCAACTAGTAACGGCGTTGCAGGTACTTCTACTTCAGCAGGTGCTGGTGGTACAGGTTTAACAAGTAATATAACAGGCACTTCAGTGGTGTATGGTGCTGGTGGCGGTGGCGGTGGACAAAACGGTACAAATACAGCTACTGCTGGAGCTGCAGGTGGATCTGGCGCGGGAGCTGGTGCTCAGGGTGGTAGTGCTTCTTCTCCTGTTGCAACTAATGGCGGTGCCGGTACAAATGGACAAGGCGGCGGTGGTGGTGGTAGTGCATCTGGTGGAACAGGTGGTAATGGCGGTAATGGTATTGTGGTTATTGCATATCCAAGTAGCTATAAAGCTGCAGCTTCTACAACTGGTTCTCCTACAGTTACGACTTCTGGCGGCAATAGAATATATACTTGGGTGAACACATCATCTATAGGTACAGTAACTGGATCAATAACATTTTAAGCTAAGACGATTATATAAATATAAATAATGCCTTTTTCATTTTATTATAACGCACTAGGTACTTCAGGTTTTTCTGGATTTTCTGGATCTGGAGTAAGCGGTTATACTGGTTTTAGTGGTTATTCAGGCATAAGTGGTTACACAGGTATTTCAGGTTATTCTGGCTTTAGTAGTTATAGTGGTTACTCTGGTTTTTCTGGTTATACTGGATTAAGCGGTTATACAGGTATATCAGGTTATACTGGTATTAGCGGTTTTACTGGTTATAGTGGTATTTCTGGTTATTCAGGTATCTCAGGCTTTACAGGTATATCAGGCTATAGCGGTTATACAGGTATCTCAGGCTTTACAGGTATATCTGGTTATTCCGGTTTTACAGGTATCTCAGGTTACACTGGTATATCTGGTTACTCAGGCTTTACCGGTGTTAGTGGTTACACTGGTATTTCAGGTTATACTGGTATTTCGGGTTACACAGGTATCTCAGGCTATAGTGGTTTTACAGGTATATCTGGTTATACTGGTATATCTGGTTATACTGGTATCAGTGGTTATTCTGGTTACTCTAGTTTTTCAGGTTACACCGGTATATCTGGTTATACTGGATGGTCTGGTTATTCAGGACCTACTGGTGCTTCTATATATGGTAGAACATATTATCTACAAGAAGTAACTAGTGATCAAAACCCAGCACAATATGAAGTAATGTCATTAGTACCAGGCGGTGGTGGTACCACAGTTAATGATGATTACGTTTATTTAAACTCCACAATTGCAGGGCCAAACAGCCCAAGTGCGTTTGGTTGGTATTTAACACCTCTTAATGAACCAGGACTAGTTGAAATTCCAGCTGGTTTATGGGAACTTGATTTTTATCGCTATGTTTCAGCAAGTGCTGCAAACTTCGTAGCTAGCGTTTATACATACTCAATGTTGACAAGCGCGACTAGTGCGTTTGTTCTTTCTGCTGATTCCGGTCCAGTTACAGATACTACCTCAACATTACAAAAGTTAGGTTATGTTACAAGTGCAATTACAAAATTAGCACCAACAGATCGTATCTTATTACAGATTGCTGCTTATACAACAAGTACAACAACACTTACTGCTGCTTACCAATATAACGGTAGTTCAGTATATTCCGCTTTACGTACTCCAATCGGTCAAGGTGTAAGTGGTGTATCTGGTTGGTCTGGTTATAGTGGTATAGGTACTTCAGGTTATAGTGGTTATTCTGGTATTTCCGGTTACACTGGTATATCAGGCTACACCGGTATCAGTGGTTACACTGGTATATCAGGTTACACAGGTATTTCAGGCTATAGTGGTTATACTGGTATTAGCGGGTATACTGGTATATCGGGTTATTCTGGTTTTACAGGTATAAGTGGTTATAGCGGTATATCAGGCTATACAGGTATTTCCGGTTACACTGGTATATCAGGCTATAGCGGTATTTCTGGTTATAGTGGTTTTACTGGTATATCGGGTTATACAGGTATAAGTGGTTATAGTGGTTATACCGGACTTTCAGGCTACACTGGTATATCGGGTTACACCGGTATATCAGGTTATACTGGTTATTCAGGTCTTTCTGGTTATAGTGGTATCAGTGGTTATACAGGCATCTCGGGTTATACTGGTATAAGTGGTTATAGTGGTTTCACTGGTATAAGCGGCTATTCGGGTATTTCAGGCTACAGCGGCTTTACAGGTATAAGTGGTTACTCAGGTATTTCTGGTTATTCTGGTTTTACAGGTATTAGTGGTTACACTGGTATAAGTGGTTATTCCGGCTTTACCGGTATTTCTGGTTACACCGGTATTTCAGGTTTTACAGGTATTTCCGGTTACACTGGTATATCAGGCTTTAGCGGCTTTACAGGTATATCTGGTTACACTGGTATCAGTGGTTATACAGGTTATTCCGGATTCTCTGGTACTTCCGTACCGAACATTAATACTGTTACATATAGCAATACTTTTAGTGCTGGTAACGTTATATATAGAACAACCAGTAGCACATACGCTTTAGCACAAGCAAATTCCGTTAACACTTGTGATGCTATTGGTGTTGTACAGTCTTCTACAGGTACTACATTTACCTATGTTATAAATGGATTAATTACGGGATTAAGTGGTTTAACAGACGGGTACAACTATTACCTTTCTGATACTACTCCAGGCTTATTAACCAATGTACCTCCTTCATCAGCTGGATCAGTTATTAAGCCAATGCTCATTGCAGTTGGTTCTACTTCCGGTATTGTTGTTGAGTATCCAAGCATTTTAATTGGTAGTACAAATTACGGTACAAGTGGATACCATGCTAAATGGACTAGTACAAACACTATCGGTAATAGTATCATTACTGATGATGGTAATACAGCTACAGTAAATGGTAATTTATCTGCAACAGGCAATGTAACAGTATATGGTAATTTATCAGCTGCAGCTTCATTATATGTTCAGCAAATTGTTGAAAAAGCTGCTACCATTACTTCTACACCATTAAGCGGTACAATTAATTTTGATGTTCTAACTTCTGGTGTACAATACTATACAGCAAGTGCTACACAAAATTGGATAGTTAATTTCCGTGGTAATAGTACAACCCCTTTAAGTTCAATTATACCAGTTGGCCAAAACGTTTCAACAGCCTTGTTCACAACTATGGGTGCAACTGGTTATTACTTGCTTTCAACTCAAATTGACGGACAGTATGTATTTCCTAAGTGGCAAGGTGCAGCAAGTCCTTCTTCATTAGGTGGTGATACTAATTCAGTAGATGTTTATACTTGGTCTATTATGAAGACCTCTACAGCATCAGGCCCAGCAAGTTCAATCTATTTAATATTAGGTTCAAAAACTCAGTTCCAATAATATGCCTTTTTTTGGTACAATAGGTAGTGGGGTAAAACGTTTAGGGTTAACTGGCTCTAGTGGCCCAACAAATTATCCATTAAACATTACAGCTGTAGCTAATAGCTCCGGTCAAATTACATTAACCTGGACTAATGCAAGTAACAATTACTCTATTAGAGTATATAGAGGTGGTTCTCTCCTTACTACATTAGCTAAAAGTACAACAAGCTATGTCAATACAGGTTTAGTAGCTAATACAGCTTATACCTATCAATTAGCTTATTATGGTAGTGGTATTGAAAAGAAAGAACCGAGTACCCATACTCAAACAACATGTTATGGGAATGGTACGTATTTAAGCAATTATTGTTCTGGTACTAATCTATACAATACATATGCAGATGGTAATTGCGGGTCTACTAGTACTAATCAGGGTAATGTAAATGGGTATTGTGGGTATTGCGATCCAGCTGGCACTAATTATGGGTTTCAGTATTGTAGCGGTGTAACATCTATATATCTTTACGCAGATGGTAGTTGCGGTACTTATACAAGTGGTAGCAACATAAACGGTCAATGCGGTTATTGTGATCCGGCTGGTACCGATTACGGTAATCAAGGCTATTACTGTATTGGTACAAACTTACACCATACTGAATTATATGCTAATGGTAGTTGCGGCACTTATACAGGAGATGTTAATGACGGGTACGTACAAGGTTACTGCGGGTATTATTACCCATACGGTACACCTTACTATACATACTGTTCTGGTTATAGTTTATGCGGTTATTACTGGAATGGTAGTGGTGGGTTGTATTATCAGTGTAACGGCGCTACCCCGGGTGTGTGTGGATACTGTGCTGACGCTAACACGTATGTAGGTTTTTATTGCTCTGGTACTACTTTATATTTTACATATGCAACTGGCGCTGGTGGTTGTAGTTATTATAGTGTAAGTCAAGGTCAAGTTTGCGGTGATTGCGGTTACACTTGCTACGGTCCTCCAAGTGTAACAATTGACTCTGGTGATGCTCCTAATAATGCCGGTATTGGTGTGTATACTCCGACTAGTAATGCATATGCTGGTACAAATACGTATTTAACCTATCACGACATTAGACAGAAAGGTAGTAACTCTCAATACGGCTTGGATAATTATGCTGGTTATGTAACACAGTGTAGTACAAGTAGTCCTGGTAACCAAAGCGACGGACTGGTGTGCGCAGTTTGCGGTCCTGGTCCTGGTAATTGGGCAAGATTTGCCGGTTATTGTCAAGATGCTGATGGACAAACAGCGTTTACAGAAGCTGGTGATATACAATGGCCACCAAGCGTACCTTATGGTGGTGGTTGCTGTGGTTATTACAGTCATTGCTAATATGAATAGTCATATTAAATAATTTTATGGCTAGTTACGCACAAATAGACTCAAATAACAGAGTATTGCAAATATTTCATGGCGTGCCTGATATATCTGCTAATAACGGACATCATTATATTAATAAAGCTATTGGTTTGAGTGGTACTTGGATACGTACTGATCCTTGGGCAAAGAGAGGTAAACAATACACTCGTGTTGCTTACTTAAGTGCAGCTACTGCTACTAATGGTGCTGTGTTAAGTGCAATTAATATAGATCACATGAGTGAGCCTTTTAGTTATGTTAAATATACTACTATTAGTGCAACTGGTCTATCAGGTCATAGATACAATGCAGCTAAGCCTGGCTATACATATGACCCAGTACGAGATGCTTTTATACCCCCTAGATTAAAATACAATACTTGGATACTAGACGAAACAACATGTGATTGGGTACCACCGGTGCCATTACCAGCTGATATCAACCAACATGTATATAAGTGGGATGATGTTAACGTAAAATGGACATACGTATTACCAATATCTACCGCTATAACTCATTATTTATCAGGCGGTAAACCGGGTGAAACCAAAACGTATAAGTTTTAAATAATAGTAATAAATAACTTTATGGCTAACTTTGCATTAATTGATACAAAAGGTAGAGTGTTACAAACGACATTTGTTCCTAATGAGCACGAGTCCGATGGTAATGCTTATTTAAATAGTATGGGACTAAGCGGTACCTGGATTAAGACTTCTTTTAATACTCGTTCAGGTGTACACTACAATCACTACCCTGTATTAAGTGCAGGAGTGCTTGTACATTATTTTGCAGTACCTGATGGTGGTACTCCTTTCCGTAAAAATTATGCAGCGCCTGGGTTTTTTTATGATGCTACTAGAGATGCATTTATAGCTGCTAAACCACCCTATGCTTCTTGGTTATTAAACGAAACCTCTGGTATGTGGATACCACCAGTAGATTATCCAATGGACGGTGGGTTTTATACTTGGAATGAAAGCACTGTAAGCTGGACATATGTTATGCCTATGTCAGCTTATGCAGCTTCAATGGGAATGTAGTATGAGTGCACCAAACGATGGAAGACCGCCTTGGGTACCAGCTCATGCAACAGGCTGGAAATCGGTAACACAAAATAATGGTATGCCTGTACCATTACCAGTTACTGATATGTCTACCATTACCAATCCTTTAACCGGTGTACGAGTTCCCGGTCCATCTCTAAGAACTATGGTAAACAATTTAGCAGGTACAGCGCTATCGGCAATGCAACATGTAGTGCATACCGGGGTAGTGTTTGCACCAGAAAGTGTAGTTAATAGTAGACTAGCTATTTGTGAAAGCTGTGAATTTCTAGACAAAAACATATACCGGTGCTTAAAGTGCGGTTGTATGATGAAATTTAAAGCTAAAGTAGAAGTAGCAAAATGCCCTATAGCTAAGTGGTAATTACTGCTATATCAATATAACATTTATGGTAGTTTAGATTGTAAATATTAACAATGCCAAATTACCCGTTCACGTATAATAGTATAGGTACATCCGGATTTACCGGATATAGCGGCTTTTCGGGATTTTCTGGCTATTCAGGCATAAGTGGTTACACCGGCTTTTCTGGATATACTGGTATCTCGGGTTATACTGGTATTAGTGGTTACTCCGGTTATACAGGTATCTCAGGGTATACCGGTATTTCAGGCTATTCCGGTTATACAGGTATTTCTGGTTACTCTGGTTTTAGTGGTTATACAGGTATCTCAGGTTATTCCGGTTTCACTGGTATAAGCGGTTATTCAGGTTTTACAGGTGTTTCTGGTTACACCGGTATTTCCGGTTATACAGGTATTAGTGGCTACTCAGGCTATACCGGTATCAGTGGTTATACAGGTATTTCTGGTTATACTGGTATAAGCGGTTATACAGGTATATCTGGTTATTCCGGTTTTAGTAGTTTTAGTGGCTACTCAGGCTTTAGTGGTTATAGCGGTACATCAGGCTTTTCAGGCTTTTCAGGTATACCTGCTGTTGGTATTACATATTACCCATCTGCGTCTGCTTCAGAGTTTAGTGTATATTACGGTTTATTTGCTTTAACACCTCAACCTGGTTCAACTACTTCTTATCCTTATCTATTAAGTGCTAATGAACAGTTAGGTATATTAGGTCAAGTTGTTACACAAATCGGTCAACCAGGTGAATTAGTTATTAATCAAGGTACATGGACGTTTAACGCTTACTATGCCTTAACAGGTACAAGTGTTAATGCTACTTCTGCTGTTACATTAACACACGCCATATTTGATAGAACGTATCCGGGTGGTACGGAAACGATGTTGTTCTCTGCTATAGGTCCAGCATTAACACCAACCTCTTTCCTTTCACCACAGCTTCAAGCTGTACCTTATAATATTTCTGCCCCTATTGCTCTTAATAGTAGCACAGACCGGCTAGTATATAGGGTGTATGCAAGTACTGGAAGTGGTTTACCTGCTACTGTTGGTTTCTTTTATCTAGGTACCCAATATTATAGTAATATTCAGACTGGTATCTATGTAGGTGCAGTTGGACAATCTGGTACTTCTGGTTATAGCGGTTATACAGGTATTAGTGGTTATTCTGGTTATAGTGGTATTTCTGGTTATACTGGTATTAGCGGTTATACCGGTATTTCAGGTTATTCCGGTGCAGTAAATGTAAATGGTTTCTCTGGTGCTATAACAGCATTTAACGGTTCTACCTCTTTAAGCACTAGTAACGCTACATTTAACGGTAACACGTTTACTATTAATAACACGTTAAGCACTGGTAATATAATAACCAATGCGTTATCAATTTCAGTACTATCAGCTGGTAATTCATTAGGTACAAGCGGTTACTTTTTACAGACAACTGGTACTGGGGTGCAATGGGCATCAGCTTCTCAAGCAACAGGTGGTGGTGGGTCTGGTGTAAGTCTAGCACAAACAATTACATATGTTAATTCGTTTTCAGCTGGTCAAGTCATTGAACGTATTTCCGGTGGTTATCAATTAGCACTAGCTGATAATAGTTCAGATGGTGAAGTTATAGGTGTAGTACAAACTGCAACACCAACCCAATTTACAGTTGTATATAGTGGTTTAATTACTGGTCTATCAGGCTTATCTGATGGTGCTGGTTATTTCTTATCTGATACGGTACCTGGTTCTGCAACAGCAGTGGCACCTACCTCAGCTACTAGTATTAATAAACCGGTGTGGATAGCTACAAGCAATAATACTGCTATTGTAACTAACATGCGCGGTATTCAAAACGTGGCGCCGGGTTCAGGAGGGGGTGGTAGTAATGCAAGCGGTGTCAGTACAAGTAATACTATAACTTATACGAATACTTTTAGTGCTGGTAATGTTATATCTCGTGTTTTAAGCGGTTATGCTCTAGCACTAGCTGATACAAGTTCTGATGCAGAAGTAATTGGTGTAGTACAGTACGCTACTCCAACTCAATTTACAGTAGTGTATAGCGGTTTAATAGGCGGTTTAACCGGGTTATCTGATAGTTCTGTTTATTTCTTATCAGACACTGTACCTGGTTCTGCTACATTAACACCTCCAACAGCTGTTACTAGTATATCCAAACCAGTATTTGTTGCAGTTGGTGCTACTTCAGCTATTGTTATTAATCAAAGAGGTATTGCTAATCAAGCATCTGCATTTACTATAAACGGTAACACACTTTCATTTGGTGGTAATTTATCTGCTTCAAATAATTTATACGGTACTAATTTATCGTTAACTAATAATGCTTCTGCTAATGCAATAACATTAGCCCCGCAGTATATAAGTTTTGGTAATGTAACTAGTATATCAGCAGGTGGGGTTGTCGGTACTGCTCTTGTATCATTATCTAGTACAACACCTGGTACTGGTCTTGGGTATGGTACAGACTATACTGGTTCTGTACAGCTGACCAATAATGGCACGCCCTGGACAACATCAGATGCTACGTTCTTTAATAATTCTACTGGTGCAATTATATACATGCATAGCACCGGTGGTACATGGTATGCAGTTACAGTAACTACTGTAACCACTCCTGTAACAGTTGGTGGTACTGGTTATGCAAACTTTCAATATAGCCCCACGCCAAATCCACCCCCATATTTTGGCTATACTCAGATAAATGCATTCTACTATACTAAAGCAACGAATACATATTCCATTGTTAATAGTACACAAAACATACAAGGTTTATCAGCTTACAATGCTTATGTAATAGGTAGTACACCGGTTTTATCTAGTGTTACAACTTATAGTGGTAATACGCTAACTATAACCCCTTCGGCTGCAATAAACGTAAGCGCTACTTCAGCTATTGGAGTATACGGTACTACGCTTCCTACTATAACACCTTTATCGTATAATAGCTCTCAAGTAAATACATCCACATTAACAGTACTTGGTAGTATATCCGCTACAGGTACAGTATATACAAATAACCTTTATACATTAAATGAGTATAGTGTATCCTCCTATAACTTTACTACTGTAGGTACTACTGAATTAAGCGGTAATACTACAGTTATTGGTACTTTAACAGTAACTGGTACTATATCTGGTACAGGTTTATATGTTAATGGATTCAGTGCAGTACCTACTAATAGAAACGCTGGAATAGCCTTAATATTTGGCAGATAACAGCGTAAATATTAATCAGTATGGCCTCGCCTAATATCGCCAATTTATCCAGTATAGTAGGAGTCACTTCAGCTACTCTCAGTGTTTCACCCACGAGTGGTTCAATTGTACTTAACACACCTGCTACTAATCATGTATACAAGATAAATACGGTAATGGCTGCAAATAAAACAGCCACAACAGCTTACATAACATTAACATTAAATAGAAACGCTACAACGTGGTACACTCTTGCATATCAAATGCCTGTACCTGCTAATGCCTCTATTGTGTTAATGGGCAAAGATAACCCATTATATATGATGGATACCCAGGCTGATATTTTATCAGCTAACACGGCCTCATTAACAGCCCTGGACGTATTTGTATCCTACGAAGATATTTCGTAACCTTATAACCTATGGGCATTAAATTCGGAGGCTTAATAGGTAATTCAACAGCACCGGTAGCAAGTGCTGCTCCTGGTATTTGGGACTTTAGGGATGCTTATAATGCTATGCGGTTAAGTAGCTGGCCACCTTATGTACTTCCTGGCGTAACAGCAACTGGCGGTACTTTAACTACTGGTAATGGTTTTAACCAATGGAGCTTTACAACAACAGGCTCTAGTACGTTTACAGTTAGTTCTGGTGGTACTGTTTATTATGCTATAGTAGCTGGCGGGGGTGGAGCTGGCGGAGAACGTGGAGGAGGGGGCGGTGGTGGCGGTGTAGTTACAGGACAAACAACTTTAACGGCTGGCACATACACTATAATTGTAGGTGCAGGTGGCTCTGGTGGTGCTGGCGGAGGAGAAGGAACAGGTTCGCACGGCAATTCAGGTTCTAATAGCAGTGCTTTTGGTTTTACTGCTGTTGGCGGTGGATTTGGTGGTGCTTGTAATGGTTCTTCAAATAACTATGGATCATATGGCGGATCGGGCGGTGGGGCTGGTTTTGGCTCTGGTTCATCAGGTGCTGTTGGCGTTGGTGTAGCTGGACAAGGTTGGTCTGGTGGATCAGGTATTGATTCAACTCAACGTGGCGGAGGTGGCGGGGGCGGTGCTAATTCAATAGGGACTAATGCAACAAATTCTACATCAGCAGCAGGAAACGGTGGTAATGGTATTGGTATTTATTTACCAGTAAGTAATTCTACAGTTTATTATGGAGGTGGTGGAGGGGGCGGAGCAGATTCTCGTACTAGCTCTGTTGCTGGAGCTGGAGGCACAGGCGGTGGAGGAGCTGGAAACAATACCAGTTCTGGAACAGGTGGAGCTGGATCAACAAACACTGGCGGTGGCGGAGGAGGGTCTGGACTAACAGGAACTGGCGGAGCAGGAGGCTCAGGCATCGTTGTTATATGGTCGCCTATAGCTACCCCAGCTAAGACTCCTTATGTGCAATACCTAGCGGTGGCTGGGGGCGGTGGTAGTGCAGGCTCTAACACTGGCGTAAGTAATGGTGCTGGTGGCGGTGCTGGTGGTGTGCTACAAGGACTTGCTCAGGTTACAGGCGGCACTACTTACACTATCACGGTTGGCTCAGGAGGAAGCGGAGGAGCAACTTCTTCTAACGGCACTTCTGGAGGCAATAGCAGTATTTCTGGTTCTGGATTAACAACCATAACGGCAATAGGTGGTGGCTATGGAGCTTACGGAACATCTACAGGTGGATCTGGAGGCTCTGGTGGTGGTGGTGGCCCACAAGGAAGTGGATATGCAGGTGGATCAGCTACAACAGGCCAAGGATATAATGGTGGTGTTGCAGGCGGTGGTGGTGGATATGGTATGGCAGGAACAAGTATTCCTGGCGTAAGCAGTTTACTCAACGGAGGCGATGGCTTCACAACCTACATAGCCAACCCAGCAACGTATAGCTGGTCTAATCATTTTAATGGTACTAATTCTTACTTAACTTATCCATCATCTCCTATATCATTTACATCAACTGGTACTTGGACTGTTGAATGTTGGGTATATTTAAACGCAAATGTTGGTTCTGGTAATTATATTCCTATATTAGGAAATGTTCAACCAACAGGTGGCAATGGTGCGTGGGCAATAATGCTAAATCCTTCAAATCAAATCTACACTTACTGGTTTAACGGAAGTTCTGCACCTGCTGCTTACACAACAACTGCTTTAAGTGTTGGGCAATGGTATCACATAGCTGTTATGTCTAACAGTGGTACTTTAACTACTTACATAAATGGTGTTAGTCAGACATTAAATGGAACAACTACTGTTGGTTCACCAGTATCTACAGTTTATAATTATGTTACAGGTGCTTATAGTTCAGTTTATTTAAATGGTTATATTTCCAATTTAAGATGTAATAACAATGTTGTATATACATCAAACTTTACTCCTTCAACAACACCTTTAACTGCAATTAGTGGTACCACACTTCTTACCTGCCAAAGCCCTACGTTTGTAGATAATAGTACAAACAATTATACAATTACAGTTAATGGTTCTCCATACATAGCCTCACAAAACCCATTTGGTGCTTCCTACGCAGGTGGTGGGGCAGGAGATTATACTGGGGTTCTTAGCTATGGTGGTATGGGTGGTGGCGGTAATAACGGTACAAGTTCAACATCACCTGTTGCTGGCGGTACAAATACTGGTGGTGGCGGTGGTGGATCTAATGCAAATTCTACTCCACAAGCTGGCGTGGCAGGTGGTTCAGGTATCGTCATCCTAGCTTACCCATCAACATTTGCCACAGCAGCAAGTACCACTGGTTCACCCACATTAAGCACGGTTAATGGTTACAATGTTTACAAATTCACTGCATCAGGTAGCATCACATTATAATAAATAAT
>Ga0208257_1000434_pt1 | contig 12317 bp, 10 predicted proteins | sample CryBogCBH10Sep07_FD_184610 | JGI IMG/M metagenome (GOLD analysis project Ga0208257, IMG submission 184610) | Freshwater microbial communities from Crystal Bog, Wisconsin, USA - CBH10Sep07 (SPAdes) | ecosystem: Environmental > Aquatic > Freshwater > Lake | place: Crystal Bog, Wisconsin, USA... | reverse complement strand
TAACAGGAGATTCACTTCACTTCAGCGGGGCTACGTCCATCTGCTCGCCTCGATGCTTCGTCACCGCGGCGCAGTCCTGACGGTGGCGGGATTCTGGATCGCGATTCTTCCGGTCCTCTATCTCTTCTCTGCCAAGGAACTCTCGCCAAAGGAAGATCAGGGCATCGTCTACACGATCTTCCAAGCATCCCCGTTCTCCACAATCGATCAGACCCTTCTTTACTCAGATCTTGTCCGTGGCGCGTTCCTCAATATGCCGGAGACCTGGCACACCTTTCAGATCATGAACCCCTCAGGCGGGTTCGGCGGCATCCGCACCAAGAAATGGAACGAACGGAAGCGCAGCTGCGATGAGATTGCGGCGGGGCTCGGAAAACAAACCGCCGTAATCCCGGGACTCCGCGTGATCGCGACCACCCCGCCGGCCCTGCCGGGCGGGAGTAATTTCCCGGTAGAATTCGTCATCTCATCGACTGTGGAGCCACGCCAACTCCTTGAGGCGGCGAATGATCTTGTCCGCACGGCATTCGCCAGCGGGATCTTCATGTACGCCGACAGCGACCTCAAATACGACCAACCCCAGACGGAGATCGCCTTTGACCGCAACAAGGTCTCCGCACTCGGTCTCGATCTCCAGCAGGTCGGAGCTGACCTGGCCACCATGCTGGGAGGCAACTACGTGAACCGCTTCAGCATCCAGGGACGTAGCTACAAGGTCATCCCCCAAATCAAACGCGAGAGCCGTCTCGATCCCGATCAACTCGGCTCCCTCTATGTGAGCGGGCCGGGAGGACAACTCCTCCAACTCTCCACCTTTGCGGACCTGAAGCGCAGTACCGAACCGCGCCAGATCAACCGGTTCCAGCAACTCAACTCCGCCCGGATCTCCGGACTCATCCCGCCGGGCATCACCGTCGATCAGGCCCTCAAGGTCCTCGAGAAGCGCGCAGCCGAGATCCTGCCGCCCGGATTCGTCATCGACTATGCCGGTGAGTCACGGCAACTCCGCACCGAGGGAAACACCCTCGTCACGACCATGATTCTCTCGCTGATCCTCATCTTCCTGGTACTTGCCGCCCAGTTCGAGAGCTTCCGTGATCCCGCGATCATCCTTCTTGGATCGGTACCGCTCGCACTTTCGGGAGCACTTCTCTTCACCTTCCTAGGAGCCACCACTATCAACATCTACAGCCAAGTCGGCCTGATCACCCTTGTCGGCTTGATTGCGAAGAACGGCATCCTAATCGTCGAGTTCGCCAACAACCTCCAGGAGGGAGGCCTCGACAAATGGCATGCCATTCTGGCGGCTGCGGGCACCCGACTTCGTCCGATTCTGATGACAACGGTGGCCACAGTGGTCGGCCACACTCCCCTGATCCTCGCTTCGGGTCCAGGCGCCGGTGCCAGAAACAGTATCGGCATCGTCCTTGTTTCGGGCATGGTGATAGGAACCCTCTTCACTCTTTTCGTTGTTCCCGCGATTTACCTCCTGGTATCCAAGCCCAAAAGAGCCAACCCTTCACGGGAATCCCATCATGCCTTGGTCGGGGACATGCCTGCACGCCTCTCCGTGGCGTCCTGAAGAAATTCAGAGCCTGATCTTGAATACAATCTTTCTGACCTCACCAACCCTCCCGTCCATCACACCGGGTTGGTGGCCGTCCTCGGGAAAGAAAATAGCGAAGAGTCCCGAGGAAAGCCGGAATCGTGCAGCTTGGGAAACCGGTTGCGCGTAGAACTCGGCGTCTTTCTCTGGGTTGTACGGGATAAGCGTGGTGAGTTGAGAGGCAGGAGCCCAACCGACAAGCTCTGATCCGGAGAGAACGACCTGCAGGTCGGCATGGTTCCGGTGGGTTTCCCACTTCTTTTCTAATTCCGGAGCTGTTTGATACATGTCGGAAATCGCAATGACCCCTTCGCAAACCTGATGGCGCCCCAGAGTGGACCTAGAAGCCTGGATCTCAAGCCATCGGAATGCCTCGCCAAGATTAGGCAGAAGAGCAAGGTACTTCCCTGACTGTTCCAAAGTATCAAGGATCATCGGTAAACGAATCAGGACGGGCGATGGGTTACTTTCCCCGATAGCTGCATCGGGCGGAAGGAGTCTCGTGAAGGATTATCTCCGCAAGTCCCGGGAGAAGCGGGGATAAGCGCTCCCATAACCATTGGCACATATTCTCAATGGTCGGATTTTCCAACCCCTCGATCTCGTTGAGATAGGAATGATCAAGCTTTTCGAGCAGGGGTTCCATGGCACGGCTAATTCGGGAATGGTCGTAGAACCAACCAGTTGACGGATCTGTCTCACCTTCCACGGAAACTTCCACCTTGAAGCTGTGTCCGTGCATCCGACCGCACTTGTGGCCGGGAGGAACACAGGGAAGGGTCTGCGCTGCCTCAAACGTGAAGTCTTTGGTTAATCGTACATGCATGATTGTTTCAATTGAGTACAGAAGAGGGTCGGATCTTGCAAACGGAGAGAGATTCCTCGGTGCGATCTCTCGAATTCAGGGGGTTAGGATCATGTTATTTCGGCATGCGACTTGGAGCATATCAGGGACTCCAGCGTCCAGAGCCAGGGATCTGCATCCGAGGTATCCTTGGGTCTTGAGGGTCAATTCAAGCATCTACAGACATGAATCGAAAATATTCAAAGGCCGCAGATCCCTCACGACCAACAGCTACAAGACCGACTTTTGCCCCAATCCAACCCCCTTCGCCAGCTACGAAAGCTGGTTCGACGGCAACAAATTCGCTTTCCCTCGCGAAAGAGAAGGTGCATGCCGCGTCCTGTCCGACACTCACCCGCAAACGAAGAAACGGTTGCTCAAGCACCGCCAGTTCCTTCCGTTCTGAATAATCAAAGAGATAAATCAGTTTCCAAACATTACCCTCACGACCAACGGCAAGCCACGCCGAATGTCCTCCACCAAGCATCGTGAGTCCTGCCATGCCCCCGTCGGTGAGATCGGATGCATCGATCAGTGTCTCCACGGTGAACTCCTTGGCGGGGAATTTCTGTGCCAAGAGATGGGGAGACCTGATGGGGCCGACTGGTTGTCCCGCAGGATCAAGCCCCAAGGGACGTGCGTTAAGGGTCAACCACCCGTGACGCTTTGTTAAAGAGTAGAACGAGGTGTCGTGATTGGCATGCCATTGCCACTGTAAGCCGAGTTTTGCGGAGTCGAATTCGTCCGAGTCGGCGGGTGAAGTCGGGGAACAGTCATGGCCGGTATTGGGTTTCTGCCACTCGGAAACCGGTTCCCCGACGCCGTTACCATCGTAATCAATTCCCATCAGTGGCCAATCGTCGACCCATCGCACGGGGTTCATGTGGGTGATGCGGCCATAGGCCTTGTCATCCTGAAAATGAAGGAACCACCAGGCATCATCGCTCCCGGGCACCTGCTCATTGTTGGAAGGAATGTCGACAAGTGCACCCTGATGAGGGCCATTGATGGACGTGGCACCCTGCTCAAGAACAACCTTTTCCTCATAGGGCCCGAAAATATTCCGTGAGCGGTAGACGACCTGCCATCCCAGTTGCACGCTCCCTCCGGGAGCCAGAATGTAGTACCATCCGTTGAATTTGTGGAACTTCGGCCCTTCGAGATAGGGATGATGGGGAGCATGGATGATTTCCTTGTCTCCCGGGAGGAGGTTCTTGGCATCCGGGGTCATCGGACGAAGATGGAGGATCTCCTTTTTCCCTGATCGAGAGAAAGCATAGGCATGGATCAGGTAAGCTTGGCCATCATCGTCCCAGAAAAGGCAGGGATCGATCCATCCGCGGGCCTCAACCAAACACCATGGCTCGCACCACTCCCCTCGAGGATCTTCTGCAGTTGTGATGAAAATCCCCTCATCCACCATCGGGAAGGCAATCCAATATTTTCCCTCATGATACCTGATTGAGGGAGCGAAGATTCCGGCACCTAATTGGACCTCACGGAACCGTTCGCCGGGCAGGTTTTGCACTGCATGGTTAACGAGCGTCCAGTTGACGAGATCACGGGAGTGAAGGATCGGCAGTCCGGGCGTGCAGTTAAAGCTGGAGGCCGTCATCCAGTAGTCCCCCCCGACGCGGATCACGTCGGGATCCGAGTAGTCGGCGTGTAGGACGGGATTGCGATAACGACCATTCCCTAAATCGGAGCGGTATGGGTAGGCGAAGGGGTGGGGATCGGAATGATTCATCATGAGGGCCTACGGATTGATCAGTCGGGGTTGCTTCGGAATGGTGATGCAGGCAACCCCGCATAATTGAAAAGATTCACATCTGGCACATTCGACCAACCGTACCGGACGCTTGCCGGGGCCTCTACCTTGGGACTAGACACCACAACCGAGCAGCCATCAATAACGGCATCGGCCGGAAAGAATTTCCCATCCTGCCCTGCAATTTCAAAACCCTTGAGCTTGTGTCCAATCGACATCAAGCCCATCCCGGCATGAGTAAAATTGACCGTCACATTTGTTCCCTTGATGACAATGTTTTTATAGAGAGGGCCCGAATATTCGAGGAGGTGACCGTAAGCCAACGCCCTTGCAGCAAGCTCGAGCCGTTGCCCCACAGGCTCCTTTTCGGCCGGATGAATATCGTTGGCATCGCCGTGATCCGTGATCACGGCCATGGCTGTATTTGTGGACTTAAAGAGAGTAAGGAATTGGGCCTCCCTGATCTCAGGACCCTGAGCCCAATACGGAGCGATCTGGACAAAAAGGAAGGGGAAATCCCCCTCTCCCCACAGGTGCCGCCAATCGGCGATCATGGCCGGAAAGAGATCCCTGTATTCCTTGGCACGTCCGGCATTTGACTCACCCTGATACCAAATGACTCCACGCATCGCATAGGGGATGACAGGATGAAGCATGCCGTTGAAAAGTCTGGAGGGACTGTTCTGCGTCTTGAGGGGATCGCGGGGCGGTGACGGTGGTCTGGGTGTCGGTTTTGCCTCGGCGAGAGCCTTTGTCACTGCATTGGTGAACTCCTCTTTTAGTCTGGGTTCATCGACCTGATACTTGGCCAAACGGTCCGCATAAGTCGCCACATCGTTTGAGTAGCGCGGGAGGATCGCCGACAAGGCGGGATTGGTCTCCATAGCCTCCCAACGCGTCCAGGTCTCTGCCGGAGTGCCGCCCCACGAGACATGAAGCAGCCCCACGGGAACCTTGAGATCCCTCTGGAGATCACGGCCGAAGTAGTAACCCACGGCGGTAAAATTGGTGACTGTCCGAGGTGAGCAAACCTGCCAATCACCCTCAACCTCGGAGAGTGCATTGGTTGACATGGTCTGCTTCACCAGAAAATGCCGGAGCAAGGGATGCTCGGCCGTCGCGGCCTCGGCTTCCCAGTTGGCCAATGGCTTCTGGCCTTTTCTCGGGCCGAGTTGACGTTCCATGTTCGATTGTCCGCTGCAGATCCATACCTCCCCGATCAGAAGATTGGTGAGGGTGACCGTGTTGGTTGCGCCGCTGATCACCATGCACCGTGGATTCGTATCTGCTTTCATGGGCTGCAAGCGGATATTCCAGGAGCCGTTGGTGGACGTGGTAGAGACCCTCTGTCCCGCGAATTCCAGGGTGACTTTCTCACCGTCCGCCGCAGTTCCCCAGACAGGAACCGTCATCCCTTGCTGGAGGACTGCGTTGTGGTTGAAGAGGGGATTCGGCCTAACCTCCGCACGAATGGATGGAGTGGCGACTACGAGAAATACGATGGTCAGAAGCTTGTTCATGGGGATGATTTGATCGAATTCAATAATATGACAAGCGGCCGAGATTGCATATCCCCTAAAACCACCCAATACCATGCCTCCTAATACTATCCGCTGGGGTATCCTCAGCACGGGATCCATTGCCCGCCGCTTCGCGGAATCGCTTGCGAAGTCCTCGACGGGCGTTCTCATAGCCGTTGGGAGCCGCTCCCAGCAGTCAGCCGAATCATTCGTTTCTGATTTCGGCCCTGCCAAGGCTTACGGTGACTACGCCTCCCTGATCACGGATCCCGATATCGACGCCGTCTATATTGCGACACCTCATCCGATGCATCTTGAATGGGCTGTACGCTGTGCGGAAGCCGGCAAGGCGATCCTCTGCGAAAAGCCTGCCGGGATGCATCGTGGAGAACTGAAGGAGATACTCGCGGCGGCCAAGTCCCATGGGGTGTTTTTCATGGAAGCCTTCATGTACCGCTGCCATCCTCAAACAAGGATTCTGAGGGAGACCCTCCGGAGAAACCTGATCGGCCCGGTGCGGATGATCCATGCAACGTTCAGCTACCCTGCACCGAATTACAATCCCAGCGAGCGCCGCTATGCCCGGGCGCTTGGGGGAGGATCGATCCTGGACGTGGGCTGTTACGGGGTCTCGATGTCACGTCTTATCGCGGGAGAACTTTCGGGAAAGAGATTTGCCGAACCGAAGGAGGTGAAGGGTTTTGCTCGGCTGGAACCTAGAGAAAAAACCGACCTCACGGCCGCGGCCCTGCTACGCTTCCCCGGAGACCTTATTGCGATGATACAAAGCGGCATTGCTCTCAAAGGCGAGAATCTGGTCAGAATCGAAGGCGAACAGGGTACCATTCTCCTGGGCTGTCCTTGGGCCATACGCCATCGCGAATCATTCATCAGGGTAACCAACCATCTTTCCGGCAAAACGACCTCCACGGTCACGACTCGTCCCGACGAGGATCTTTATGCTTACGAAATCGACGAAGTCGGCAGGGCTCTCGCCGCTGGAGAAAAGGAAACTCCTGAAATGGGTTGGGATGATTCCTTAGGAAATGCCGCCGTCCTGGACGCTTGGTTGGAGGAAGCCGGAGTTCGTTATGAATCCTCAGGGAATTTACCCGGTTAGAAGCTGGGTGCGATCCAGTTCAAGATTGTGTTGATCGTAGTTTAGCGCGTCAAAAATCGGTAGATGATCGTGTTTTTATAGATCTCTCCAGGTCCTAGTACGGTCGATGGGAAGTTTTTGCGATTCGGGGAATCAGGGAAGTGTTGCGGTTCGAGACAGAAACCGCTTCGGAAGCCGTAAACCTTGCCTCCCTTTCCGACAAGGGAGCCGTCGAGGAAATTGCCCGTGTAAAACTGCACACCCGGTTCCGTAGTGAGCACTTCCATGACCCTGCCGCTTTTGGGCTCCTCGACCCTGGCAATCATGCCCAGATGACCCTCCGGCTTATTGGCCACCCAATTGTGATCATAGCCTCTTCCGATGACGAGTTGCTGGTCATGAGTGTTAATCCGGGAGCCGATCGCCGTTGGATAGCGGAAATCAAAGGGACTTCCCTTTACGGTGGCGAGTTTTCCTGTAGGAATCAGGAACTTGTCTACCGGGGTGAATTTGTCCGCATGTATCGTGATCAGATGTTCGAGAATGTCTCCTCTTCCCTGGCCTGCCAGATTGAAATAGCTGTGGTGAGTAAGATTGACGACGGTTGATTTGTCCGTCCTTGCCCGGAACACGAGTTTCAGCTCGTTTCTATTGGTGAGCGTATAGGTTGCGGTGACGGAGAGATTTCCCGGGTACCCTTCCTCACCGTCTTGGCTGAGATAGCTCATTCTGAGCGACGGCCCCTGCCTCGTCTCGACTGGAACGGCGTTCCAAACCACCTTATCGAATCCTTTGTGACCCCCATGCAGGGACTGACCATTGTTATTGATTGACAGTTGGTACGTGCGGCGGTTGAGGGAAAATTTTCCCTTGGCAAGCCGGTTGCCATAACGTCCCACCAAACAACCGATGTAGGAGTTCTGTGTTTCGTAATCGGAGAGTTTTTTGAATCCGAGTACCACGTCACCCATTTTACCATCACGATCGGGGACCTTCAGCGAGGTGACGGCACCCCCATACGTAATGATCGAGACAGAAGCCCCGTTCTGATTCGTCAGAGTGTAAATCGAGACTTTTTCACCTGTGGCAGTGATCCCGAACGCGCGGGAAGAAATCGAGGGAACAGAAGGCTTTTTCATGGGGGTGTTCTCTTTACCTGAAGAAAATCTTCATCCGATGCAAGCACCCACTCAAAGGCCTCATTTATCGCGATACAATCTCCTTGGTTTCAAAATCATTCCCATCGCATGGAAGTTCTTTTGATGAGGATGGATACTTCCCTGTAGATTCATCCCATGTCGAAGAGACGGATGCTTTCATTTCTTACACTGCTCACTGTGGCCTTCACGCTGCACGCGCAGGAAACCACCATGCTTTCGAAATCCCCCGATGGGAGATTCCTGCTGCGCCGTGAACGGGCGGAATCGGGTGATCGGGGGGAGGCCAGAAAGACGCTGGCGATCTGCTCTCCTGAAGGAAAGGTGCTCTATGAGTGGTTTTCTCCGCTCGGCGCAACGACTCCTCTCTGGAGTGGTGATTCCCACTTCTTAGCTGTGAACGATATGCCCGGGGAAGCAGGTGACCAACTCCGAATCTTCCACCTCGATCCTTCCGGAAACTCTGCCGTTCCCTTGCGTGATCCCGATGGAGCTAAGCTGAAATCTGAAGTCGAGAAACGCCATGGGAATTTCTTAAGCACTGTGGACAAGGCAGCCCTACGCGCCTCCGAGTGGAAGGATGGCCGCCTTTGGTGCACGGTCACGGGAACCTTCAGTCCCAAGCGTCAGCCCACCGTGCATGTTCCCTTTCATCACCTCTGGGTCTATCGCCTAGATGGGACGAATGCGCCCGTCCTGGAACAAGAGTGGACGCTCACCGATCCGAAAGAACGATCCTATCGGGACTCTTCGGGAACTCCCTGATTCAGGTTTTAGGAATCGCCGAGAAGGAGCTTTAGATTCCTAACCGAATCGAAGCACTCCACCGCCGTCGAGCGGGCGGCCTTGGAGATTACGCTCCAATCCTTGAGGACACGGCGTGATGCCTCGGTAGCCTGCTCAAGCGTCCGGAAAAAAAGCATCCCCGATTCATCCGGCAAGAATCGTTCTGCTCCCGTCGGTTCCGTCACAACGGGACGCCCCAGCGAGAGGAAGGCGGCGGCACGGTCGCTCAGCCATCCGCTTCCCATCAGGGCCTCGAGCTTCACGGCGGTGAACTCAGCCGTCGCCCCGGCAAGATAGCGATAGTAGGCTGCGGGTGTACGCGTCAGCGCGTGAGGCACAGCCACTTTCCATCCGAGGGAACGAAGACGTCCCCGCTCCGGATCATCGGCATTGAGATTCATGGCGAGTTCGAACACAGCATCCGGCAACTGTTTGGGAAGATCCATGTAGGGGGCAAAGGCGGCCTGCTTCGAGTAGTCGCGCCATTCCCCTCCGATCGTGATGTTCCCGTCCCAATACCATTGGCCGATCGTGGTGAAACGGGGCTTGCCGGTCGGTCGAGGCTGCGGGGTGAGGAGTTCCGTATCGACCAGAGGAAAGTAGCTCTTCCAGGGAACGATCGGCTTGGGCAAGCGAGGATCGATCTGGTCCATGCAGAGACCAATCGACCAGAACTCGTCATGGGAGGATTGCCCCATCTCCATCTGATCCATCCAGAAAAGGACCTCAGTGGGATCCAGACTGCAGAGCAAGCGACGGCCGAAGAGATTCCCCAAGGGCGGCTTGATCGAATAGCTCAGATTCAAGAGGACGGAGTGGGGTGCGAGTTCCTCGAGATCGGCCACCTTCAGCCCGTAGGCTTTCATGCCTCGGGGATGATGCTCTTCCATGCCACCTCCGTTCTGCGACGGTCGCAGGAGCAGGCAATATTCCAACCCGTAAGTCGTCATCCTCCGGCGGAAAGCACGGACACAGTGGGCATCCTTGGCCGGATTGCCGCTCTCCTGCAGCACCTCAAGCCAGATGCCGCGGCGACCCATCCGTTTCAAACCGGTCAGGTACTGCAGCGGCACCGAGAAATTTCCTCCCCCCTCGGGATACTTTGCGGCAAAACCGCAACCGACAAACACTGGAGGGAGAAGGGTTTTCATTGATCAGGAAATCAGGAAATCAGGAACTGTAGGAGCGTGGGGACCTACCCTTTTCACAGTCAGCGGCATCGTTGAAAAGTTGAGGATCAATCCAGAATTCAAGTCCAGCGCCTTCATGTGGGAACGCACTACGGCGAAGTGAATCGCCTCCAAAGACTCGACGGTTTTGAGTTCAACGATGAGTGAGTTGCCTACAAGAAGATCGAGCCGATGCTGACCTATTGATTTACCCTTGTATTCAATCTGAATAGGTTTTTGGCGCTCAAACTCAAGTCCTCTCTCAGAGAGTTCAATGCAGAGGGCCTCTTCATAAAAGGACTCCAGAAATCCAGGGCCGAGGGTTTTGTGAACCTGAAAGGCCGCTTCGATCACGTAGCCATTCAGTTCCCGATGCTCAAAATGATCCCTTCTTCCTGATTTCCTGATTTCCTGATTACTCATCATCAGACTCCGGCGCGATCCAGGAGCGAATCGAGCACTTTCTCAGCTTCGAAGACTTCCCGGGCAATCTCCAAGGCGGCGCGGCTGTGCTTTTTGTAATCAGCGCGGATGGCTGCGGCAGCCTCGGTGATTTCCTCCATAGTGGAAAAGGCAAGGAGTCCTTCCTTTCCGCCGTAGTGGGCGGTGAAGCCGGTCTCTTGGGTAATCACGGGACGTCCGGCCGCGAGATAGCAGGCGGTGCGATCGCTGAACCAACCGGTGTTCAAACGGACATACTGGTCCTTGGCGCAGGTGAACTCTCCCTTGGAATTTCGGATGTAGTCGCGGTAGCCGTTCCAGTCGACGCTCAGATCGTGCGGCAGTACGAGCCTCCAGTCGTTCTTTGCAAAGAGGGCCAGTTCCTCCTCCTTCTTGATGTCGGTCGCCATCTCGAAGGGTTCGCCCGAACGCTTCGGAGCCTCGATGAATTTCAGGAACTCAAGGGACTTGCTCCAGAGGTAGTTCGAGCCGCGCCATTCGATGTCCTTCTTGCCGCTTGTCGACCAGTTGCAGATCGTGGTGAAGAGCGCCTCCGGTGCGGGTGCGGGAGCCTCGGGTGTCGGACACCAGAGATCGGTGACCACGGGCTGGCGGGTGGTCAGCCACTGGAATCCATGGGTCGGCACCGCAAAGGAGGGGGTGCCGATATTCTCACCGAACGTGAAGAGATGATGATGCTCCTTCAGGTAATCGATCGTTTCCGATTCACCCCCACCGATTTGCTGATCGATCTTGATCTGCTCCACGCCGGGATCACTTTCGACATAGATCAGGTGACGGATCGTGCGGAGATCGTCGTTCATGTCATGCGAACCGCAGATATTCAGGGCGCAGTCGCCCTCACGGTAGAGGGTGCGGATCTGCTCAATGCTCATCCCGGCGCTCTCCATCGGATCCTTGAAGCGGGCACAGTAGCCCCAGCGCCCCTGAAATCCGTGCTCCTCGGCGAGTCGCCCGAGCGTCTGGACCGCATAGGAATAGTCGTCGGAGATGTTGAAGGCGACCGGATCGTAGGGATAGTTCAGCGTGTCCTCGATGTAGTAGACATCATGACCGAGACGCTGGAGACCGACGATGTAATGGATGTGCTGCCAGATGACTCCGGCGATGGGCATGCCGCCCATGAAACCGAGGACGATGATTTTTTTACGCTTCATGATTGCTTGTTCCCTTTCGGTTCATGCCCGGCGGCATGATAAAGCTTCGCATAGGATCCTCCCAAAGCCAGTAGTTCGGGACCGGTTCCCTGCTCCGCGATGCGGCCATGCTCGAGCAACACCACGCGCCCAAGATGATGCACGGTGGAAAGGCGGTGCGTGATGATGATCGTCGTGCGTCCCTCCATGAGATCGGCGATCGTCTCCATGATCGCCTTCTCCGTGGAGGGATCGAGCGCGGAGGTCGGCTCGTCGAGCAACAGAATCGGGGCATCCTTGAGGAAAGCCCGTGCGATTCCGAGGCGCTGGCGCTGTCCCACGCTGAGGTGTCCTCCCCTCTCCCCGACCGGCGTATCGTATCCCTGCGGTTGGGCCATGATGAAGTCATGGGCCTGCGCCCGCTTCGCCGCCTCGATGATCTCGTCCTCGGTGGCCCCCTCGCGGCCGTAGGCGATGTTTTCTCGGATGCTGCTGGAGAAGAGAATGGTGTCCTGAAGGACCATTCCGATCTGTGCCCGGAGGGAGGTCTTGGTCACCGATTTCAGGTCATGCCCATCGATTCGGACAATGCCGGAGGTGGGATCGTAGAAGCGGGGAACCAGGCTCAGGAGCGTGCTCTTGCCGGCACCGGTTCCTCCGACGAAGGCAACCGTCTCGCCCGGCGCGATTGCCAGATCGACTCCTTTGAGGACAGGTGCCTTTGGATCATAAGCAAAGGAAATGCACGCCATCGTGATCTCACCCTTCAC
>Ga0208257_1000430_pt1 | contig 12372 bp, 12 predicted proteins | sample CryBogCBH10Sep07_FD_184610 | JGI IMG/M metagenome (GOLD analysis project Ga0208257, IMG submission 184610) | Freshwater microbial communities from Crystal Bog, Wisconsin, USA - CBH10Sep07 (SPAdes) | ecosystem: Environmental > Aquatic > Freshwater > Lake | place: Crystal Bog, Wisconsin, USA... | reverse complement strand
GCAGGAATGCTTCTGGACCATGTAGCGTGCTGCGCATATTAAACACGGCCTGCCAAGTAGTGACGCACAGTACCTCCCGGAACATTCATTATATCGGCTATCTGCTGCACGGATTTACCAGCCTTGCGCATGTTTACCATCTTGTCTATGTCTTGTGGTCCCACATCATGAGCAGACGATCTAGTGCTAGGTGCCTGAGTCATGCCCTGCTGCATGAGATGATATTTGATTGCATTATAATTGACACCGTAATCCTTCGCGATGTCACGGATTTCTTTGCCATTGAGATAGGCGTCTACGATCTTTGGCACGTCGTCCTTGCTTATTGCCCGCTTGTTAGTGACTTGCTTGGCAGTCCAAGCAGCATACTCGTCATCTGGTACTACTGATTGTACAACTGTCCTCACATAGCTAGGATGCATGTTATACTGCTGCGCAAGCTTGGTCAAAGACATACCTTGCCTCCAGTGCGCTATTATTGATGCCTTATCGGTATCTGACAATTCTGCAGGCACTGTGTATTTTTCAAGGCTTTGCTTGTTTGGTCGATCTGGGTAGTTATACTGCAATATCGCATTAACTCGGTGACGCGGTATGTTTAGCGTCTTGCTTATCTCTTGGGGACGCATACCCCTATCCCATGCTGCTTTGATCTTATCTATCTCAGGTTGATTATGCTGTATACGTTTTGGGCGAGGTTTCGAAGTACGCTCTGTATAATGTCTGTCGAGGATACGCTTGACATCCATATAACCTATATCCAAGAGCTTGGCAGTGTCTTCTGTAGTGTAACCTTGGTCATATGCAGCTTTGACATCATCAATCTGCTGTTGAGTATATGGTATGAGTGATCGACCTTCAGCAATAAACTCACTGGCTCTCATAGCATCACCACTGCACGTTCCATTGGAACGTTCTGTTAGTGTTTGGATTGGTCTGCTGAGTAATAGTGTACCCGAGATTTTGGAAGTAGTTGATAATGGTTCCCATCTGATCTGCATATGGGCGTGTCTGGTTGGGATCTAGGGCATTACCGCCCTGCGCTACCAGATAATAATCGTAGCTAGCAGGATATCCAATCACGCTCATGGTACCTGCTCCATAACCTATGGTAGCCGTAGCAGTTGCAAGATTGCCATTGAGGTTCTGCGGTGCACTAATGGTAATTGTTGGTGCAGAATCATAGCCTTGTCCTTGGCTAGTGATAGCTATGGTGCTGATGCTGAAACCTATGATCGGTGTAGTGCTCGGTTGCGTTGGCTGCACAATCTCACCCGAATCGGCAACTATGTTTACCTGCGGGGCACTGCTGTAATCTTGTCCACCATTGGTAACAACTACCTGCTGTATGCCAGTGCTATACAAGCTTACGTTAGCTGTTGCTGCTCCTGAGATGGTAACGTTTGGTATGCTGGTATAATTAACACCTTGGTTAGTTATAGTGACTGTTGCTATCGACGTAGGTGTCAATTGAGCTGTTGCTGCGGCACCGTAACCGTCGCCTGTTATAGTAACCAACGGTGCAGAGACATATCCAAATCCACCATCTGTTACCGTGATGGATTGTACCTGACCGCCCACGATAGTTGCTGCAGCTGTGGCGTTCTGACCAAACTGAGAATCTAGGGTAACCGAAGCATATGTATAACCGCTACCTGTGTTACCAACATTTACGAACTGCACGCTGGTGGCTACTAGATTAGCAGATGCTGTGGCACCACTACCGCTAGTAATAGCTATGGTTGGCGCTGCTGTATAACCAGTGCCAGGCGACGTTACAACCACATTGCTCACGCTAGTACCGCTGAGGAGAGTATATGCCGTTGCACCAACTCCTATGCCGTTGCTGGGTGATATCAATACAGTAGGGGGCTGAGTGTATCCAGTTCCACCGGATGATAGAACCACGCTGTTGAGACCCGCTGTGAGATCAAATGCAGCAGCCTGTCCGCTGCCACCGTATGCCGCGTTGCCCTGCATGGTTGGTAGTATGGTATATAGACCGCTTGTGGCCAGTGTGTAGTTCACGATAGATCCAGCTGCGTCAACCTGGTTAACGGTTATGGTTGCACTTGCTGATCCTTCCCCACCGCTGAGTATTAGAGTATCACCGACCACATATTGGCTTCCCGCGCCACCAGAGGTTAGAGTAGCTGTCAATATCTGCATGTAAACGCCGCTGACTGCAGCACCTGCTCCGGCAGCAGTTATGGTTATTCCAGGACTAGACGTGTATGTAGCGCCACCAGTGTTAGTGAGGAAGATGTTACCAACACCTGTGGGCTGCAGATACGCTGTGGCTGTTGCACCAAAACCACTTGTGATGGTCACAGTTGGTTGGCTCACGAAACCTGATCCCAGTGCACTTATACCTATCCTGTTCACTGTACCAGCTGATAAGGTGCTGTATGCTATAGCGCCTGTTCCACCACCGCCTGATATGACTACCAGAGGAGGAGCTGTATACTGCTGTCCCCCTGCTGCTACTGCTATGTTGCCTATTCCTATGCTGAGATCTAGGGTAGCTCCTGTGCCTCCGCCCGGAGCAACACTGGTGACCACATTGCTAAGATTTGGTAAAACATAATATGCTCCAGACCTAGTAAGCGCTACTGTTTCCACCTGTCCGTTACCGATAGTGCTGGTTACAGTGGCCTGTGTAGCTGTGCCAGTACCACCTATTACGCTGAGCACGTCACCAACAGCGTAGTTGATACCACCTTGATTGATATAAGCTGTTACAGCTGCAAATGTCACGGTACCAGCTGACGCGCCGCTGCCTTGAGCTACTATCTCTACAGTCGGTGGATAATGGTATCCACTACCATTGCTGCCTATGGCTATGTAACTGATCTGACCATATGGTGCTAGGTATGCCTGCGCAGTGGCTGCAACGGTTGCATTACCTCCTGATATGGTCACGGTTGGTGTGGCACTGTATCCACCGCCTTGATTCGTAAGTATGATGGCATTCACGCCGCTGCTTAGTGCTATGCCAACTGGACGCTTGGCTAGTGCAGCTTGCTTGCTGGTAGCCAACCTTATGTTATTTTCATCTACGTATATCACGTAGTATATGGTGCTAATAGCCAATGGACTTGGTAGTTCACCTGTGCTGTTTACAAAAACAGCATCGCCTGTGTTCCATGGATGGTTTGGCACTTCAAACGTGCCAGTTGAATCATTTATTGATACCACCGGCTCAGTGACACCGTAGTTCTGTGTCATCGTAGTGCCGTCATTCACTAGAGCATTATAAAAACCTGTACGTACTGCTTCCAAGATAGCAGCACTGATAGCAGTGCCCTCGTCAAACACTACTCGTTCGCGTATTGGATTCTGTCGCGCATCAGCTGCTGTTATGAATATGCTGTTGGCAGTGGTAGTGTAATTAGTTGGCATCTTTCACGCCTTTCCTTGCTGCCTTGGCTGCCATCTTGCTAACCTTGTCTTCACTCTTAGCTGCTTCGTCATCCGATGCTTCGCTGTCTGGCAATTCATCTTGCTGCAAGATCACTTCTTTTGGCGTGATGCGCTTCACGCCGCTCTTGTCCTTGAGATTATCCATCACCCAGCGAGGATTAGCATCAAACCCCGAGTTATGAAGCACGCTGAGTATCTCGTCCATGGGTATGCTGGGCTCATCTTTGCTGCGATAAACGCTGATGAGATCCAACATAGCATTCTCTGCTTCTTCCGGACTGCTGGGTAGGCTAGATATCTCGCTGTATCTCATCAGTATTCACCGATTCACTTAGCTGTTACGCGATCAAAGTGCTCAGGATTGATCAGTGCAGGTTGCAAGCTATCATTTAGCTGTGCCCAATAATCGCGTGCCTTCTGATCTTCAAAGAACTTGGTCTTGCGCTTGCCCTGTGACTCATACATCACACCCCATGGCTTTGTGGCCTTGGCTGTGGCAAAACGTGCGGCTTTGCGCTCTTCCTTGATGGCAGCAAGCAATTTCGCATTGCTGTCAGCTTCAAGCACACGGATCTGTTGGTTAAGATCGGCTGCCATAGCAGTGACTTCTGCGATCTTCTTTTCTAAGAGATCACCTTCCAATCCTTGACCTGTCTTGAGCAGATCCTTGACCTTACCCTCGTTTACACGTTGAGAAAACTGCTTGCGATGTTCTGCTAGATCGGCTTCATACTTGCGCTTACCGCGCAGTGCCTTCTCAACCAGTTTGCCGAGACGTGCGATGCTTTCGTCGGTACCTTCGATCTTCTTGCCAATCTCATGTGCCTTCTTAACTACTTTCTTTGGAAGATCGTGTGCAGGCTTATCTGGATCCATGCCAGCTTCTTTCTTGGCCTGCCACATGCCTATGGCAAATGGGCTCTTGCTCTTCTTAGCAGCTTCGTCAACTTTCTTGTTCTTGTCCTTAGCCTTGTCCTTGATAGCCTTGGTCATGGGTTCTTTCGTGTCACCGTCGCCGTCGATGTCAAGAAAATCTGGCTTCTTGCCCTTGGCTTCTGCGACCTTGCCCCACTTGTTCTTCTGCTTGGCACGTATAGCAAAATCAATCTGCTTCACAGTCTTCTGCTCAGCAGCTGTGCGCTCTTCCTTGTCCATCAGCTTCTTCTTCTTGGCCTTGAGATCTGCTATGGTATAACCATCCCACTTGCCCTTGTCCTTCTCAGCAGTGTGCATCTCAGTGCCCCACTTCTCAGCTACTTTCTTGCGGCTTTCTGCTAGACCTTCAATCTCTTCTTCGCCTGGCGCAGCTTTCTTGGCTCGTCCAAGAGGCTCTTCACCGCCTGCTGCTGCTGGCATGGTTCCCATGCCATCTCCGGCACCTGCTTCTGGTGCTGTGCCTGGTTCCATTCCAACGTTCTCGATGTCGCTAGCGCCCTGTCCAGGTATGCCGCCACCTTGCAGCGCAAGCACTGCATCATCGCTCTGATCCTTGGCAGTCTGCACGCTCTGCAACAGATCTTCCAGCTGTTTCTTCATCACTTCGTTGTAAGCATCTGCAGCTTCTGGACCAAACTGTGTCTTCATGGTGTCAACCAGCGGCATGAGATCGTCTACACCCATGCGTGCTACCTTCTCTGCCATGCTCTGCAGGTCATCGCTGATGCTCTTGGCAGCGATAAGAGTCTGTGCCTGCTGTAGATCCTGTTCAGGAGTCTCAGCAGCTTCGCGTAGCATGCGTGCTACCAAGCCATAACGGCTTTCTTCCATGCCAACATCTTCGCCAGCATGCTTTTCAAATTGCTTGTAATCGAGGAAGTGCTTGGCACCGCTGATTGCGCCGCTGGCCTTGGTCAGCTTCATTGCTACCCAACCCTCGAGGTGGTCACCTGGCTGTATCATGTGGAACAGATTCATGCTGTCCTCTACTATCTGTAGCAGGTTCATGCGAGCGATGCTGCCACTGGTCTCGCCTAGTTCTTCATCATCGGCATCCATTGGCTCGTCGTCCATGCTGTAATCAGGCAATGGTGCATCTTCACCCAAGACACCTGGTTCAGCGTGCATGTAGTAATCCATGTAGTGATATATCTTGTCAAGCATAGCTGCTGCGCTGGTGAGGTTAGCTGCAATCCAAGGTTCAATCTCTTCGTCCTTGTTAATCATCTTCAGCATGTCCATACCATACTTCACGTTGCGATAGAGCTCGCTGCGTGCCATGCTAGCCTGGTAATCGTGGCTCTGCATGTGATCTTCATGTATGGCTTGGCCAATCTTACTTTTCATGTTCTCTGTTACCTTGTATGTCTTGCCATCAACTTCAAACTCGTCCTTACCAGAAGCTTTGGCAGCTGCCAATGCACCCGTGAATTCATTGCCTTCGTCCGTTATCTCTTCTGGTAATGCACCCTTGGGTCCGCCTAGTGGATAGAACTTGCTCATGCGTGGATCTTTTTTCATGTTTTTGAAATCATGCGGCGTCTTGGCTATGCCGCCTGCTGGTCGGCGACCTAGCACGTCTTGCGGCTTGTTCATAGCACGCTTCCCTTCTGGGCTCTTGTCTGGTGCAAAGAAGAACATTTCGTCCATCTCATGGCCGGCGTCAACACCATATTTCTTCATCAGTGCTGCAAGCTCTGGATCCATGCTATGTGCCGCTGCACCCTTGTCTGCCATGTGTGCCACTGTTTCCTCCTCGACTGGTGCGCTCTCTTCAGTCTTCTTGGCGTGATGCTTGTCATACATCTTGTGTCCCATGCGCAGTGCCATGAGGTTTTCCTTGGCCTGCCTGCGATCGTCTTCGTCGTCGTTCTTGTCACCAATGCGAGCTTCGTAATAGGCTATGAGATCCTTCATGGTCTTTGGAGAGAACGGTTGTCCTAGTCGCACTAGGTCTTCTCCAACGCGACCAAAGCTGTTGAGCATGGCCAGCAGCTTGTCATCCTTGGTGTTGGCCTTCTCAGCAAAATCCATCATCCAACGTCCTACTTTGCTAGCATGGCTCTCATTGAGTGTAGACTCATCGCTTTCGCGCAGGTTTCGAGGACGGCGCTTTGGTGCTATCTCTGTGAGATACAAGCGCACAGCTTCCATGATCAACATGTGCTTTGTATATGTTGGGTTGCTGTGCCAGCTGTTAAAAGCGCTCTCGCTAACGATGCTGTTTTTAACAATTTCGCTGCTGTCATGCAGTGCGGCGAGATCATCTATGCTTGCCTCATCCAGCGCTAGTTCTGTGTCATACACATGCTTGAGCGTGTGAGCTATCTGGGCGAGCCTGTGCTCTGCGCTTGTCTTTACATCATCAACGAACATGGAAACCTCTCCTGGCCAGCCGGCCTTATTGCTTGGATTGCTGGTATTTATTTAGCTATAGCTGGGAAGGAAGGACAGTAATCAGAGACTGAAACTGGTACCGCAACCACAGGTACTAGCAGCTTCTGGTATGTCTATCGAGAAGTAAGCTCCTGATAGATCGGTACGGTAATCGACTGTAGCGTTGTCTAACATATCGTAGCTCATTGGATCTATTATCACTGGTCCGGAGACGGTTTCTATCACCATGTCATCAGACTGGCGCATGTCAAAACTAAAACGTTTTTCAAATCCATTGCAGCCGCCTGAACGTATTTCTATGCGAGGATCTCCTGCGTTATTCTCACGCAGCTGACCAAAACGCTCTATGGCTTTATCTGTTAGCTTTACTGGCATCTTCGAGGATCGCCTTTATGTCGCGCTTGATGGCACCAGCAGTGTCTAATGCCTTCTGGAACTTGGTTGCGTATATGTCTTCCTTGATCATGTCGCCGCGTTTTTCAGCACGCTTCTGTGCCTGCTTGCTACTCATAGCATCTATCTTGCAGCTGGTGTAGCGATCATCCAACTCAAACAAGCGACGTACGGTTGGATTGTTGACATATTTGTTGTTGTTCAACATTTTCACTGCTGCTAGTGCAACTTCGTACAGCGTGATGTCGTCGGCGATCACAGTGCCGGTGCCAGTGTGTTGTATGCTGTAATATTGCTTGCCTGCTGCGCGTTGTTCGTTCAGATATATCTCTATCTTATACTCACCCACGCTCACGCTGTTGCTGTCGCGGCGAGTCTTTACAGCAAGCCTTTCATCTGGGCTGCTTTCCATTATGACTTCGTTGGTTACCTTGCTGAGGCTTTCCAACACCTTGGCCATGGCATGGATCTCAGCTTGGCTAGGACTGCCAGGCCCGCCTTCAGTGCTGAGGCTTTCAGTGACCATCTGAGATCCTGTTGGCGCTGGCGGCGGTGTCTCGCCGTTCATGATTGCCATCATGCGAGCCATCGCTTCGCGTTCTGCGTCAGTGACCACTGTCATCAGTCTCTCCACATATTCAACTTCATTGTAGGTGTAATAGGTTCGCCCGTCAATAAATGCTCGATCCAGCACACCTCTGTGTACCAGCTGCCTAGCCAGTTCCTGTTCACGCTCGTTAAGTTCCTTGCGAGGCAGAGGAGCGCCGTGTCCACGAACACGTTCGCTCACTAGCAGTTCGTCATTGCTGACTGGTACCATCAATCCGCCTGTGATCTCAAGGAATTTCATTCTGTCGGTGCCGTCCCTGCTGCTGCTGGTGCTGCTTTGGCTTTGGTCATGTCCTGTGCGCTCTTGATGAGATCAGCACCCATGACTGCCAGCGCATTCAATTCCTGTTGCTTTTTCTGACCAGCTGCAGTCTGTGGCGGATTTGCTTTTACGCTGCCGCTGATAGCACTGAGCAAGCTACCTATTACATAGAAGCGTGCTGCTTCTGCATTGCCCTTGTACTGCGGCATGTTTTCTGCCTGTGTTACCAGCTTGCCCAACATGTCATTGCCCATGTCTTCTACCAGCGTTTCTTCAGCAATCACCGCACCGCTGTTTTCCAAACCCGCTAGTTGCATCATGCGGTTTAGCGCAGGCATGGCCTGCACACCACCAAGCACACCTTCTTCTATTTTCTTGCTTATCTTGGTCTCATGCACCATCTTGAGGTGTCCTTTATCTAAAATGCCCACGGTATTACGTGGTCCCTGTGCCACACGCACTTGTGTTATCTTGCCTTCATATATCACTTGTTCACCAACCTCATACTGAGGTATCAAGGCAGCAGATGCTATCTCTCCTTGGCTGAGATGATGCTTCGCTTGGCGGCTGAAACGGTCAGCAGTGGTCTCGTAGAGACCTTCCGCGCCATTTAGATCTACCTGTGCGAATTTCTTGAGACGTCTCATGTCATCATCCTCCGAGGTTATGGTACGTATGAATTCAAGCATTGGGGTCAGCGTACCTTGGTTTCTTGATAGGGAACATTGGTTTAGGGAGCTTTGGTAAGTCGCGCTGCGGTCCTACTTCACGATCAACCTTGGCTAGCTGACCATCCTTACGGACCCAGGCTCGCTTGATGCGCTTGACACCTTCAAATACTTCATCCAGCAACATTGCATGCTCTCCCCGTGAGATATTTAGTGCCTATTCATGCGAAAGGGCACCCGGAGGTGCCCTTCCTGTATTGTTAACCTGTGGGTTGATCTATTAGATCAAGCCGCCTGGGAGGATGCCAGTGAGAGCAGCCATCGTGTTGGTGAGGCTGGTGCTGCTGGTGTTCCAGGTGTTGACGTATGGAGCAACAGTGTTCGTGGTAGCGAACGTGTTGTTCAATGCATATGCGCTGCTGTTGGTTGAACCGCTGAGAACCTGAGTGCTCTGCGTGTCATAGCAGTATAGTCCATCGAGACCGCCATAGAGTGCATTGTTGCTGAGAACAAGGTAACCATTCTGGTTGGTGTTGTCAGCTGTGGTGGTGCCATAGTTGTTGTAACCATAAGCTTCCCAGATGTTATTCTTTTCAGTGCTCACTGTCACGATGGTGATCGTGAGTCCAGTGGTGTAGCTGCTACCGAACACGCTGCTTACTGAAGCGTTGTTGTTGTAGTAACCAGCCTGAGCGAAGTAAACGCTGGTGTGTGCGTTGATGGTTGCACCGTTGATGCTGCTTGGCAGCGTGCTGATGCCAACCTGCACTGGGTTACCACGTCCTGCGAAGGTGTTCACGAGGATGTTGTAGTTCTGCTGCTGATAGAAAGCATCGAGGTATGCATTGAGGCTGCTGTATGTTGTTGGTACGCCTGCACCATTGGTTACAGTGACGTTGGTCCATGTGCCAAGGGTAGCATAGGTTTGATAACCAGGAAGGTCAACAACTGGAGTGTCAACGTTGGTCTGGCTAACTGGAACCAGGGTGGCGAATGCCCACCACTGTGGCTGTCCACTGAGGAACGAACCAGCCTGGTAGTTACCATTTACTTGATCGGTCATTTTCTCTCTCCTTAAGAGTTAATGCAAAATTGTTTTGCTGTGATTATTTATACCGCAGGCTAAATCAGCTGCGCTTGCTAGACCGTTTGGTCTTCTTGGCTGGTTGCTTGGGTTCTTCGTAAGGAATGTAGCCAAAAAGGCTGGGACGACGGTTTATGTTTCCCATGGGATTAGCTACGCTTGCGATGTTTCCTGCGCTGGTAGCACCGCCACTTGCGCTTTCTACCATGTCTAAGAAATCATCATCTTTCTTGACTAGATCTCTGATCCTCATGTCTTGGCTGCCTTCCTTATAAGTGCATCTGCTGCTGCTATACCCGCGGCAATGGCCAAACCTTTTAGCAATCCAAATCCGCCGTGTTTATTTACTGATGCTACAGGTGCACCGCCAGTTTCTGCATCATTTACACCATGTAATTCATACCTATTGACGTGTGCCAGATGCTGGAATTGATTGATTATGTCTCCCATGCTAGCTTTAGCACGCAGAGCCTGCAACAATCTGGTTACTGTGAGCTGCTTTTGCTCTGTATCAAGCTTGCCTGTATCCCATTCGCTAGCAAGGCGACGAACGCTGCGATAGTTGCTGTTGGTGATGTGCAGCTGTTGCTCTATGTTCATCAACAGGCGCCTAGCCAATGAACCGTCATAGGTAGGACGGCTCATAGCTGTCAAAAGCTGCCTAGTGCTAGCACCATTGAAATGTACCTGATGCCAGAATAGATCGTTGGCCTCTGGATGGTTTAACTGTTTTCCAACCACGCTGTCGTGATCCCTGATCACATGCAGGAATTGATATAGATCAGTGTTTTGACGATCCTCGCGATCAAAATTGCTATGGCTCATGGTGCGACGAGCATATGCTTGTGCAAATGGCGCTGTCTCATATTCGCTGCGCATTATGTGTAGAGCATTCAAGTATACGAAAGCCAACTCTGCCATGTCTTTGGCATTGAAATTGTGAGGATTTCTATTGCGTAACAGCTGATTCTCATCCAGGGTGTTGATCAACGACAGTTTCACGCTGGCTCCTTCTTCATGAAGTGCGGGCGATTTACCAGCTTGATCTTTCCGCTTGGTGTGTCTGCCACATATCCTTCGTGTCCAGGAACGTCTCTGAGATCAGCCCTAACGGTACCGCCAACCTGTGCATCAACGTTTTGTTTTAGCTGATCCTTTAGCTTGGTCAATTGATCAGCCACCATCCAGGCTGCTCCGTAGCCCTTGGGGTTCTCAGCAATCCAAGACAAGAGATTCTCACGTTTGCGTTCAGTGATGTCCTTGGTGTTGCTCTTGGCCCACGAAATGAAACCGTTGGCTGCATCTGCCAGACCATGCGCACCGGCATAGGCTCTGCTGTTCACGTATTTTTTCATTAGGTCTGGTAGGTTGGTCAATTGTCGTACTGCCAAGCTTGCAGGATCCAAGAACTTGTCAATGCTGGCTTTGTTGCTGTTGATAAAATTATTCAAAGAAGTGATCAGCTTTGTTGGTAGCGCTGTGCTCTCGAGATCGCGTATCTCTGGTCCCATTATGACCAATCCAGGTGACTCTCGCAGCCCGCTATTGCCTATATCGCCTATTGCACGAGGCTCGTCATCCTCACGGCTATCAAACTTGCTGTGTACTGCTATACCGGCACGGCTCTTGCCAATGCGCTTTCCAAGCGGGCTATCTACTGGTATGCGATAGGTTATCTTGTTAGGCATAAACACATAATGACCGTCGATGATTTCTGGTGTTTTCGTCCATAGGACATCACCTTCGAGATATCCCTGCATGTCCTCCGGCACTGCTTTCTTGAGCATGCCATACATACCTGCGATACTCTTGGCATAATCTTGCCTGCCTGGTTGGTCTGGTTTACGCATGAAAAGCATGGTATCCAACTCGCTTGCGCTGCGTGGCATGCCTCCAGGTTTTTTGCTACCAAATCCGCTCTTGTCAGTGACGGTGAATCCATCTGCATCATTACCAAATATCAAGGCAGGGCTGCCATCCCACTTGATGGTAACGGTATGTGGCTGTTCAGCTGCTTGCGTTAGCGCTGTCAATGCCCTTTTGGCGCCTGCAGCACCTTCATCAAACACTAGATCTTCTGGGTGATCGATGCGAGCTTTGGCTTCTGTGATGAACCAGCGCTGCGGTATGATGATATCGCTGTGCCTCACGACTGTTGCCTTCCAGCTGGTACCTTTACTCTAGGTTTAGCAGCAGGGGCAGCAGGTGCTGGTTGAGCGGGAGCCGCTGGCGCCGCAGCAGTTTGCTTGGGAGCCGTTGGTTTTTTGCCTTTGGCTATACCTGCAATGAGCCTTAGATCCTGCAATATGGCAACACGAGCATTTGGCTTTTGCTTGGCAACAGCAAGAGCTATCTGTTGAATGATGTTTGGATGAGCTGAACGTGTGGCTTCTGTTATCTTTTGCGTGTTGAGTATGTCAATTACCTGCTTTGCCTGTGCGGGTTTCAGCTTGGCTATCTCGCTGCGTATGCCGGATGCTGTGCTCAATATCTTCTGACGTTCCTGCCAGATTATCTCTCTGAGATATGCTTCAGCAGCAGCCTTGCCTTCCTTGCTCAGCTTGTCGTTTACTTCTCTGTCTAACTCGGCATCCCCTGTC
>Ga0208257_1000422_pt1 | contig 12574 bp, 31 predicted proteins | sample CryBogCBH10Sep07_FD_184610 | JGI IMG/M metagenome (GOLD analysis project Ga0208257, IMG submission 184610) | Freshwater microbial communities from Crystal Bog, Wisconsin, USA - CBH10Sep07 (SPAdes) | ecosystem: Environmental > Aquatic > Freshwater > Lake | place: Crystal Bog, Wisconsin, USA... | reverse complement strand
CATCACGAGCAACATTATAAACTACTTCATTTAAATCATTTGGGCTTATTGGGATTTCCATTTCATTCCTTTTCTAATTCTTCTTTAATTTTTTTTCTTAAAGAATACAATGTATATGGAGCATCGTCATCATGTTCATTTAAAAAATCTAATATTTCCTGAAATATTTTTTTTCTGATCAATTTTACTGCTCCCAATTTTAATCAGATAATCCTTCTAGTGCACCTTGCACTAAACCTTTTATTCTTCTTGCTCTACGCTCTTCTTTTACCATTTGTAATGTTTCAAAATATCCAGCCCCATCTACAATGTTATCTCTCTTAGGACGGTTTACTTCACGGCTAATCTTAAGCCCAACCATGCACAATGCTACATCTTCTGGAGTAACTTCTGTTTCTAAAATTGCTGACCAGATCTGAGCGGTACGAGAAAAATCCTCAAAAGGATGACCATAATTTTCTCCACGATCCCCATGCACAATTCTTTTAGCTTCGTCTAAGATTGATTCATTTTTAGGCATTTAAATATCCCTTAAGATATTTTTCACCTGCAATTGGTCTGCTTTTTAATTTTAAATCCATTCCATACTTAAACATTAATCTTACTAAATATGCAGTATTTTCATCTTTTTTTATTTTTCTTGCTACAACTTTTGCTTTACGCTTATGACCTCTTGCTTGTGCTTTTGCACCTAAACCCTTATGCATTATTATCCTCATATCCAAATAGTATACCACTATTAACAAAGTAAAACTTTTCTCCAAGTGCATCTTTAATCTCAGTTGCATGGTTTGGAGAATAATATACTACCATGCCCTCTTTAATTGTGTCAACTGGATATAAAGTTCCATTAAATGAACTAACTTCTCCTGGTCCCACCTTTACTACTGTGCCTTTTTTAAGATCTTGCTCTGTTGCAGTAGCAGTTAAAACTAAACCAGAAGCAGTTTTTGATTCCGTAGTTTCTATTTCTTTGACAAGCAAAAGCTTTCCTAAAGGATTAATATTCGTCATCTTCCATATCCATTTCTATTTTGTCTGGGCTATCCATAGGGGTTCCTATAGTGTATTTTGTATGACATTCAAAACATTCACCGTTTATCCCGTACATACCAATTTCGTAATCATTTGAATCAACTACGATCCAAGTTAAAAATCTTGAACTACTGCAAACAGGACACACTGGAGAAGGTATACCAGTATAATCTATGCTCATCCAAGATAACTTATTCTAGTTACTGTCATGCATGGGTCTCCGCCATCTTCCCATTCTCTAACTTCTTCTTCAGTCATAACATCGTATCCTCCATCATGAGTTTGACAAAATGGATTAGTTACCCATCCTTTTTGAACTCCGATATTAAACCAATCCCAAAATTCTGTATCTGACATTATTTAGCCTTTACTATCTTATTTGCTTTTTGTTGCCTTACAATCTGAAATGGTCCAGATGTGTAAACATCATTGTTAGCAGCAATCTCTAGAGCTTTTTCTACATTAGCTCCAGCGTACAACGCACCAATAGCGAATGGTGAGCCGCTGCCCACTCCATATATGCCGTCGCTATTCAGCAAAACACTAAAATCATTACCTATATCAAACACTTCTCCATTATAGGCAAAAAGCATATTGAAACCAGCATCTTTATCGTTTGGATCTTCTTTCCAGTTATTTTCTTCTAAAACTTCTTTCATGGCTGGAACAAATTTAGTTATCATAAACTTGTAAAGATCTTCTCGCTCTTTTGCATTAGGAACTGGCGGAATAAATATATACTGTAGGATATCACATGGTTGAGAATCACCACTACCTGCAATAAGCCACCCATTATTCTTGGTAATCTTTTCCATTTGAGCATGCTTATGCGGTCTTGCTCCATCAGTTACCTGAGAATCAGCACCAATAGTTACATTACCGTTTTTTACAATAGCAACAATGCTTGTCATCCATTTACCTGTTCTATGATTTCATCTGAATTTTTTGCAGTAATCTTTGTTCCAAGAATACCTTTATTAATTTTATATACTTGGGGGATGCTTTGAATCGAGTATTGCTTAAGATAATCTGGATCAACCTTGTCAACATCAACAAAGAAGTAATCACGAGATTCATCCTGCATAGCAGCTTTAGCCATTTGAGGCTTTAATTGCTTGCAAGGACCACACCATTCAGCACTAAAATAGACTACAGCATCTTTAGCAGATATTACCTCTGCCATATCATTTGTGATCTTAATCATTTTTTTTCCTATGCAATCAATTCGTTAGCAAGAATTTCTTTGCCAATGTATCTGCGTTTAATTATAAAATCTCTAACTGAATCTGGACCCTTAGATCTTGCACAAAGTACAACTACCCACCTAGGCTCAAACTTAGAATCAATACATAATTGACACATAAGAGATGATACACCATCAATTAATTCTGACTTCTTTGGATGCAATTCATTCTTTTGTTTTCCACAAGAATAACATTTCATTCTTCGTTCTCCCAATCATCATAAAGCATTTCATAATCATCGTTTTCGACAACTACATCGTACATAACACCACCATATATATATCTAACTCTAGAAGCATAAGCTCCCTCTGCAATTAAATCGGCATAAACGCCTTCTTTAATTAAGAATACTTTTCTGTGTAGGGACATATTTTATTCCTTCTATTTCACATCGAACCCCAAAGGATTCAATTAACTGTCTACAAAGTAACAAGTACTCCATGATATCTGCTCTCTTATCAATTTCGTATTGCATTATGTTTTCTTCGTATACAGTTAAAGCTAGATAATTGGGCCTTGCTCTTACATCCATTTTAAGATCTTTAACAGGCATCTTAACTTTTCTAATGGCTTTAGCCATAGATACGTTATAAAATATTTTTTCCATGAATTTTCTTTAGAGTATCCCAAGTCTCTTTAGTCTTATGTGCATTATTTTGTTTATCTACACGACCAAGATCCATAAAGATTCCCCCACGTACGCCAAATTCTTTCATGGCAACGCCCTCTTTGTAACATTGTTTAATTACTGGACAACTTAAACATACTTCATCAGCAGTTTGTGCCGTAATCTTATCATTTTCGTAATCATCATAAAACCAATTAATTCTCATGCCTTTGCATGCAGCAAGATGATACCACTTTAGGTCTTCTTCATCAATACCTAATTCTTTAAGAATGCTTGACATATTTAGATGGAATTAACCATGTACCCTTACTTGTTAGTGGGTATTTGTTTGCGTAACCCCATTTATTGTTTTTAAACATACCATTGGTTTGAGTATAACCATTATGTCCTGGGGACCATTTTACAATTGTGTACCCGTCCCAATAAAATCCAGCCTTTTTGTTTAATTCAACAAAATCATGGGCTTGCTTATAATTTAGCTCTTCTAGATTTTTCATATTTGTCTTGGCAACTTACTTTCTCTTTGAATTTTTTGTTCTTTTAGCAGATCTTTTATTTCTGATAAAAGGCTTACCATCTGAGTAAGCTGGGATTTAATTTCTATTATATCATTATTCTTCATTATCTGTCAAGCACTTTCTACTAGAAGATATGGTATTTCATATTCTTTTAATACCTTCATTGAAGATTTTGTTCTAGCACAGCCCGTTGAAAATATAATTGCATATTCTAAGCCCGATTCAATTACAGCCATATCATTTATGACTGGAGACTTTCCACGATGCAATTCTTCTTTTAATTTAAAATTTTTTTGTTTTAAAAACTTTTCAGTTTTTCCTACATATTCTGTGATCATATTTTCTGCACCCTTTAGCCCAGTATGAACTAATAAAATGTTATCATGACCTAGCTCATGCGCTTCTTGAATGAATACGGTCATATTGCGTATAAGATCTGAGTAGCCTGTCCAGTCTTTACTGCCAAATATTCCAACTTTCATTTTTCTCCTTTAGAAATAAAACAGCGGAGGTTTTAATCCCCGCTGTTATATAGTTTTAAATAAGATTAAAGTTTACCGTTAATTCTTGGTGCGAATGCTCCGCCCCAAACAGATTTCTTCATCTCTTTTGCTTCATCTTCCTTAGATTCTGAAGCCTCTTCTTCTGCAGACTCTTCTTCGTCTGCTGCCTTAGCAATGATATCAAATCCTGCTGCTTCATGGTTCGGAGCAGTTTCTGCTGATACTACTGGAGCACCATCTACTGTCTTTTCCATCGGCATTGATTGACCACAATGTGGGCACTTCTCTGCTGCTGCTTTGGACATACCATCGCACATGCACATAGTCATAGGCTTGCCACAATCTGGGCAATCTGCTGCCTTCTCCATAGGTTCTGTTGTCTCGCCCTTAGAAGGAGCTTCCTCTGTTGTATTTGCAGTTGTACCTACATGAGTTGTAGGAATCTCTGCTGATTTTGTAATTGCTATTGCACTCTGTGCATCTGGCTCAGTTGTTGCTGTACCAGGGTTTGAATAGGAATTCTCTGTTGTTGTTGATGCGTTAACATCTAGTGTCTTTTCTGTCATTTTTGTTTCACCGCCATTCGTAAATAAATTTGAGCTAAACATTGATGCAATATCTACATTTTCTGATACCACATGTTGCTTAACATAATGTTCTAAATGGTTATCGCTAACCTCTTGATGCTGACTGCTTGATGAGGAAAATGGAGAAACAACGCCAGGGTCTGGCTTCCACGACTTTAAAATTTCTGCAGTTAATTTTACTACTTTATCGTAGACGCTCTCCATTATTCCCCCTTAAATTAGTTAGCTGTTGGGCGTGTTGCGTTGTTTACGCTACCCTGCTCTGTTGATACGATTGGGCCACCGAATGCTGCACCTGTAGTCATTGACTCGTTTGCGCCTGTAAGTGGGCTCTGAACTGAAGCTCCTGCCATTGTCTTTGGCTCGTTAACTCCAAGATTTGTTACTGAAGCTGAAGCACCGTGATCTGGAGCTGTTGCTGCTGTTACCTCTGGCTTGCCTGCTGCCTGAGATGGGGTCTGCTGATTGTTATCCATATTTCACCTCCATAGTGATTGTGTTTATATTATATCGTATAAATGATTAATTTGGGAATGGAAAATCTAAATCGTTATCTTCCATCCACCTTATACCTTTTTCTGTGGCTTTAAACCTTGCGTTTAGGTCTTCATCATAGTCAATTTCAACAAATCCCTCTTGATAAAGGACCATCAAATCGCTATCAATGTCTGCCATGATTTCTGTATAAAGCTCTGGCATGACTACCTTTAGCTTTTCTAAATCGAACTTAAAGATGGCCTCTCCAAATTCGTCCATACCATCCCAAATTAAGGCTTTTTTCTCTTCAAGCCATCCAATAATTTCATCATCGCTTTTATCAAACATAATATTATTGTACAGCCTTTGCAATATTAATAGCAAGCACATTCTGTTTTACCATAATATTTGTATAATTTGTTCCAGTAGATTTAATTAGGGCATACTCGTTTGCATAAGATAGGTTTTTAGCATTAAGAATCTTAAGCCATCCCGTCCCAAAAGTTGCTACGGATAAGGATGTGCCGTAGTCTGATTTATACTGATTGCCTGGAACTGCTACAGTTAGACTTCCTGGAGAAGCAAAATCTACTCTAGAAGAATAGTTGGCATAGAGTGCAAGGCGACCTCTATCATCTATTGAACTAATTGCTAGCACTCCTGGCAGACATGCTGGATTATCAATGTTAGTATAGTTAAAGTCATTACCAGTTGGGAAGATTACAGCAATTCCCAATGCCGTCAACTTGTTAATCGGAGTTGCATATCCTGCTGCAATATTGCAAGATGGTGACAATGAACCTAATGGTGAAACAACTGCGCCAATATTAAATTTATCTTTATTTAGATATACCCAGTTTAACGCTGTTGTCAACATATCAGGATTGCATCCGATATAGCCATTTGTTCCGATTAATGAAGCACAACGAATTTCAATAATTTTTACGCTTGAATCAGTTTGTGTTGCAGCGGATGCAACCTCTGTTCCATGATTCCATGATGCATTTGTATACATTGCTGGGGTTACTGTTGCTGCTCCAGTTCCCTCCATAAAGTTTTGTTTATTAGGGCAACCATTATATCCAGATACACATACTTCATAAATAATATTATTTTTAATTGCTGGGTGCTGAATATCAACACCATTATCAATAATTACTAAAACCTTTGGTGTGGCAGCGTGGACTGGGACTGAAATGGCAGCAAACAATACAGCCAAAATTGTAATTAGCTTTTTCATTATATTCTTTTCTCTAGTAGTTATAGGTATATTATAACACTTCAGATAATATTGCGTCAAGTATTTTTTTATTAAATTTATTTTTTAAATGATCCCATTTTATTCCAACACTTTCTGGCATCAAACAATAATCGCATTCATGACATTCATAAGATTCATCAAATTTATCAACACCAAGTATTTTTTCTGGACTGATCGGAGGCTCTAACCCTAATTCTTCACATTGTTTTCTTAAATGATAAACAAATTCTTTATGCATAGGATATCTATCTTTAAAATCATATATATCTGGACCAGTACCAATATTATTTATAAACTGAGGGATTGGCTCAATGAATCTAATTTTATTATCTGGAAAAGATTTAATAAATCCATTTATATATTTAATTACTGCTTCTTTTGGATTTTTATATTTTACTAATTGAATTTTAGAATCTATATATCCAAAAAATGGAAGTATGGTGGTGTCTTGTTTAACTACTTCTTTTATACATGGATATAGTTCGTTAATTATTTTTTCGCTACCCCAAGCATGCCTGCCTTTATGTGCAGAAAAATATACTTTATTAGGTAGATCTGCCCCTTCAAGCAAATGCTCATAATCACATCTAGATTTTTTATTATTTTTTAAATCTAAACCCCAGTAACACTCCTTTACTGGTATATCATAAGATAAAGTTCTTCTTAATCTTATGATATGGCTATCGCCAATTAAAAGTAACATTTGCTTTTCCTAAGCTATTGTTTTTTTTATTGTAGAACTGAGCTGCCAATTCCATTTTTGATGCGCTGATTCTCTAATTTCTAAATCGCTAGCAATACCAATTTGTCCCGCAACCTCCGCAGAAGCATGTGCGACACGAAGATCATTAATTAATATTTCATTAGACATTAAAAAGCTTTCAATTTGATCTAATGGATTGTTTCCAAAATAAATTGATGATATATTTCTGTTTTCAATAAATTGCTCTAGCATGTGTGGAGCGGGAGTATTAAGTTTACGTAGCATTTCTGAAACATCATCAATAGATTCATATACATCTTCATAAATTTCTAAGAATTTAAAATGCATTTCTGGGAAAAGCATACCCTCAACATTCCAGTGGTATCCATGAATTTGAAAATAAGCAGTTACTATATCTGCTTGTAATTTCTTTAATGCCTCTACTAAATCCATTTTAATTTCTCCTTAATCCAAATCCATAAATGCTCGTGCCAGTAATAAAGTGCTGTTTCAAATAACATTTCGGCGGAAGCCAATTTTAATCCTACTGTCCAGTCACTAGTAATAATTGTACCAAGAATTGACACCATTGAAAAATGGAATAAATACCAGCTTATGGTTTTAAGTAAAATTAGCTTATTTTTCACTTTGTTTTTGCGTATCCAGTCTTTTTTTTATTCATAGATCCTGGCAATTTGCCACCTGGACCCTTATGGTTTTTCTGTCTAATTTCTAGTGCTTTTTTAATTTTCTCAGTATTGCTTGGCATGATTCTCCTATTATATCATTAATTGCTAGATTGAGAGGGCTTGTTGTTGATATATTCTCTCTCATCAATAATTTCATATGCTTGATTGTTTAACTTATCTTGATTCTTAACGTAATGATGTCCACAAAACATCAACTCCCCGCTAATTAATCTAACCATTACAAAAGCTTGTGACCCACATGCATCACATCTATCAATTACTTTTAATACACGATCTGCTTTTTCTTGTGTCATAGTCATACTCATAGTATATCCTTTTATGTTAGTAGTTACAAGTTTTAGTGTCCCCAGCAGGCCTCGATCCTGCGACCCGTTGCTTAAAAGGCAACTGCTCTACCAACTGAGCTATAGGGACTTTACATTTAAATTTTATTTCTTCTATTATGCGTTCTAATCCTATGGCAATTAGCGCAAACTACTTCACATTTAGCCATTTCTTCTTTAACTTTTTCAAGACTATTTGTATGAGATCTAAATCTATTAATTCCAAATTCTTTATCTCTAATATGATCTAAATCTAACATATAATATGGATATTTTTCTTTACAGTCAGCGCAGCCAGCAGATTCTTTGTATTCTTGAACATATTCCATAATTTTAGTTCTAAGTCTACCAGTTGTTGTTTTTGATTTTTCTTTTGTTTTTTCACTTAAATGATAAGATATTGTACTTCTTGCACACCCAAGAATTTTTTGAATTTCACTGTAAGATTTACCTTCTTTATGAAGTGCAATAATTTTATCTTTATGGTCTTTTTTCATAGCTTAATCCTAACATTGTTTTAAAATTCTGTCAACGATAGTACCCCAAGTTGGATTCGAACCAACGCTGTATGGATTTTAAGTCCACTATCTCTACCACTGGATTACTGGGGCTGAGCCCCCTCGGCACGATTCGAACGTGCGACGCAGGCCTTAGAAGAGCCTCGCTCTATCCTCTGAGCTACGAAGGGAAACCTATTATGCAGAAAGAATTTTACTTAAAGCATTGATTGTTGCTGCAATTCTTCCGATATCACGCAACTGTTCTACTGTATACCCCTCTTGCTTTAGAGTTTCATAATGCGCTTTAACGCAAAAATGACACTTACCAATAATTGATGAGGCTAATGAATATGCTTCAAATTTGGCTTTTGTTGTACCGCCGTGTGATGCAATAGCATTCATTCTTAACTGTGCTGGTAAACCAGACAAAGCAGAATCATCCGCCATTTCAACGTAAGGATACCATACATTGTTTTGAGCCATCAAAGCACCAGCAGTTAAAGCAGCATTTTTTTCTACTTCATCTGTAGCCCCTGCAGCAATAAATGCTAAAAGCTTTCCGTTACCCGTTGCAAAAGCAGCAGCTATGGCTAAATAAGTAACTTGATCTGGGTCAATCGTAGAACGATTGACCACAGCATCTAAGTTCAACTTAATATCTTTTGCATACTCTGGCAAAGAATCTTTTAGTTGATCAACCCAAGACATTAGAGAGTTTCTCCTCCGAGTGGACGATTGCAAGCACAAAGCTCACCAGTCTGAAGCGCATCCAAAACACGTAGTGCTTCATCTGCATTACGACCAACATCTAAGTTGTTTACTGTAATGTGCTGAATTACATTCTCTGGGTCAACAATAAATGTTGCACGAAGTGCGACTCCTTGCGGGGTAATGATACCTAAATCCGATGAAAGTTCACGGGCTGAATCAGCAAATGACCATGAATTTGTTTTAGCAAGATCCCCATGATTGTTACGCCATGCAACCTTGCAGAACTCGTTATCAACTGAACCCGTCATAAGTACTGCATCACGGTCTTTAAAATCATTAACTAATTTATCGTATGCAACAATTTCTGTTGGGCATACGAATGTAAAATCTTTTGGATAGAATACAATAATTTTCCACTTTTTAGGGAAAGAATCTTGATTCAAATTCTCAAAAGAAGAATCATCATAATTTAATGCTCCTGGCCTTACGCCAACAACATTAAAGTTTCCTAACTTATCTCCTACTGTTTTCATATTACTCCTTATATAAGAAGGCTCACGCCTTGCGATCTCAACGGGACTTGAACCCGCAACCTCTACCGTGACAGGGTAGCGATCTAACCAATTGATCTATGAGATCTTAGTGGAACAGGTCAGACTTGAACTGACGATTACCGAATTATGAGTTCGGGGCTTTGACCAACTAAGCTACTGTTCCTTGGTAGAATGTTTGCGAATTGAACGCAACTCTAGGGAGGATATAAGCCACCATCTGACCACCAGCCAGCCACATTCCGCTGGGAAAACAGGGCTCGAACCTGTGACCTAGGCATTAACAGTGCCCCGCTCTGCCAACTGAGCTATTCCCCAAAAAAGGTACGGTAAGCAAATCCATCTGCACAGGCGTTGAGGTCTCTTACACCACAAACGCTTTAGCCGAGTATGTAATATGTAACTATAACATCCTAAGAAAGTGTTGCTTACCGTACTATTTATATTATACTAGGTGGTTATTTATCATGTCAACTATTTGATTTTGATTTGCTTTGGTTTTTTTGCTTCTGGTACTTCTCTTTCAAGCATAATACAAAGCATTCCATTTTCAACTTCTGCACTCTTAACTTCGATATATTCAGCTAATGAAAATGTGCGGGTAAATTTACGTGTTGCAATCCCCTTATGAATAAACTTATCTTCTTTATCTGTTTCGATATCTCCTTTTACAGTAAGAGTTTGATCTTCTACAGATACGGATAGGTCATCTTTTGAGAATCCCGCCACCGCTATATCAATACAGAAGTTATCATCATCAATTTTAATGATGTTAAATGGTGGGTATGATTGATTAATTGCGTTTTGATGAACTTGATTCATCTGTGCTATTTGGCGATTGTAGCCAATAAAAAAGGGATCATTAAAAAGATCCCATAGGTTGTTTGTCATAATTTGCTCCTTTTAAGCGAGTTATTTAAATTCAGGCCCCCATAGGCAACCTGTATATACATTATATCAAACTGTTAGAGTTATTGTCAAATAGTTGTGTTATTGGAAGATCTGTTTCCGTACCCCGCAGATGGCTTGCCATCATTTTCATATGTCGCTCTTGACGGGAAATAGTATCTTGCATCTTGATCCTGTGAATTAAAATCAGGACCCATTTGACCTTTATTAGACGGAACAAATACACCAGACCAAATTGATTCGCCCTTTTCCATCTTATTTTCTCTTTCAACAATTGCACGAGACCATGCAAATCCTGCATCTCCGCCCCATGCGTACCACATAACTTTACCATGTGAAGGCTTATCCCACTCTTTACCCTGCTTGTCAACTTCATGGCGTGAGAAGAATGAGTACATACGCTTTACAGTATCAAGACTTAAAGACTCTCCGTTAACAATTTGACGGGCTCTGCCCCAACCTACAGCTGTACCAGCTCCAGTTGCCTTTCCATCTTCTTTCCATTTAATTGCTTTGTGTGCTGCAGCCTTCATACCTGCATTTGGCTTATAGCCAGAATCTGATTTCTTTACTTCTTTAGGAATGCAGTTTGGAACAGTTTTACCGTTCTTTTCTTTTGTACCTGCATACTCATAGCCATCCCAGCAAGGACCTTGACCCTTGGTCATGCAACTTAAACACTTTTCTTCATCAGAAATATAATGATGATCATTTCCTAAATCATCACATCCGCATGTCATACACTTGTTTACCACGTTATTCTCCTTATATTCCTCTGGGGTTTTAGTTGTCCTAACCTCATCGCTGAGTAGGTCTATTTTGGGGTTATCTAGGCCTTTGAGAGCCTCTTCTGCTTCCGCCTTAGTAAGGTAGCAACCTATTGATTGCCCCGTCCCAGACTTTAAAATAGCGTATCCGTGTTGACAGTCTGGGGTACCAAACTCTATTGACCATCCGTCTCCGCCTGTAAATATCATATCACAATTATACCCTATTTACTATAATCCAGCCAATATTTCATCATCTGGGGTGTCTGGGTTATTTTCTGTATAAAGAGCTTTAAGCGTTTTTTTATTTTCTACCCTTTGTACAGATTCTCCCATACCGATGACAAACATTACTGTTGGAATAATTATATCTATGGGTATATTAGGAAAGCTTTTATTTAAATAAATAATTAAAGCAGAAATATACCCAGATACTCGTGAGGGATGTTTTTTAAGATATTTAGATATTTTATGTAACATTAATCTCCTAATGAAGTTTTATTGTCAACTGAGGTAAATGCTGCGTTGATTTCATCTATGGTAAGTTTACCGTCATCCATGAATCCACGTGCTAGACCTTCAATAACTTTTGCTACACCTAAAGTTCCCGCCATAAAAACAGCTGTTAAAGTTTTAATTCCAAATATGGAACCTGCTCCTATGATTGAAAGACCAGTTGCTGCAAATACTGCTAATATTCTCATAAGAATATTATTAATACTTGCTATTATACCACTGCCAACTTGTTGTGGAATATCTGCAGGTGTTAATGGCTTTGCTGCTATATCTGCAGCTTCGGCTTTAATTTTATTTAAAGCATATGTTGGTTCTAATTGAGACATATGATTACTCCTTTCCCTTTGGATTTCTTAATCTAAATGTTGCAATCCATAAGAAGATGGAGATAAGAATTGCATCTCCAACAACTGTCTTTGCAGATCCCGTCAAAACTAACCATGCAGAGAATAGACCAACGAAAGTCCAAATCTGATTGGCTAGGTCTGACAATAAACCTTTAATTAATTTCATTTGCCGAACCTCCTTCTAAGTGCTACTATTTGTCCTACGACAACTGTAGTTACTAAGATTTTTTTAGCTTTCTTTCTTGTTACAGGTGACATATCATTTCCGATATTTGCCATTGCAA
>Ga0208257_1000419_pt1 | contig 12600 bp, 20 predicted proteins | sample CryBogCBH10Sep07_FD_184610 | JGI IMG/M metagenome (GOLD analysis project Ga0208257, IMG submission 184610) | Freshwater microbial communities from Crystal Bog, Wisconsin, USA - CBH10Sep07 (SPAdes) | ecosystem: Environmental > Aquatic > Freshwater > Lake | place: Crystal Bog, Wisconsin, USA... | reverse complement strand
CTTTTAGTGCTGGTCTGCCTTGAATGATATGAAAATCTCTGGCTGCTGTGGCAGGGTGTAAACCCTCTGCTTGTGCTACTGCCATCAGTGCTAGGACTGAATTTTTATCCTTCATGCCAAACAAACCACTAGCAGCGATTGCCGTAGCCATTTGCTCCATTTCGGAATATGCGACTAAGTTACTCATGATAATTTCTCCATAATAGTTAGGATCGTGTCTATGACAGAGCTGGCTGTCATCACCCATATTGCTAGGTCTAAGTTATTCATAAAAGCCCTTTCAATTTATAAATTTGAAAAACAAAACCAATGAATAACCCTAAAAGCATGGCATACGCTATTATTTTTTCTGCGTTCATTTGAGTAAGAACCTCCGAGAACCTGGCTGCTCAATAACAAACTTCTCATAAATATCGGGCATACCTTGTTTAAATAACTCTGCTGAAAAGCGTTTAGAACCTTTAGAGGACTTCCAAGTGACTAAAGTAGTGCCATCTACTGCCCTAATCTCTTGCCTTTCCCCCATCAAGTTACGGATTTGAACCTCTATATTTTCCTCAGTAGCTTCAAGATTCTTAATTTGATTCTTAATATCTTTAAGATAAGTGACAGCCATCTCAATTTGCTGCGTAGCCGTAATGACACCATCATTCGAGTTAGGAAACATGATCTTAGTCTGCTCAATCGTTTGAGCTGGTGGCAAAGTATCAGCTTGGCAATAACCCCAAACTTCTGCCATCTTTTTAATAAGATCCTCTTTTTCACCTTCAGTGATGTCAAAACCAAACATACAGAACTCTTGACCGCCAAATAAGACGGCAAGATATATTTTCTGTATGCCATGACAAGCAGCTTCATGAACGAGTTGTGCATAATCCGCATCAGGAATACGATTAGTATCGAGATCAAACTTATTTCGATGGATTGCATTGTAGTTTTTCGCTTCTACAAGAGTGCTACCATCAGCACTAATAAAATCAAAATGGCTACGAAACCAATCATGCTTGGGGTGGGTGATTGCATAGTCTGCATCCTTTAATTCCATCTTTAATTTATCTTGTGCAAGTCTGCCGATCACTGGCTGCATGATGTGACCAAATTGCACTGCTTCAACCCCTGATAGGTCTGGGATCTCTTTCTTGCCTTGTTTTTCAAGGATGACATCAACCATCTTGCCATTAGCAACCTTACGGCTGTCACCTGACCAAATAGCGGAGCGCCTTACCTCTGGTGCAAAATCTGCTTGATTGTTCATTCTGTGATCTCCAATAAGGTTTTGAGAATTTCACGATAGTTTTCAATGCGACCTTCCAACAGATCAATCTCTTGGGTTTTCTCTGCCAGTTCAAGCTCAAGATCTCGCAAGTTATCTTGTAGCTGTGCCACTACATCATCTTGCCGACCTACTAGGTTCTTTAGCTTGTCTAGCTCGGATAACTCGATCTTTTTAGGTCTGCCAACCTTCTTAACTGGAAAACTTGGTACTGCTTTCTTTGTAGCCATGATTAACTCCTTGTAGTTAGGTTTTATCTACCGAATGGAATGGTAGAAAGATCATCCAATTCCTCATCTGTGTATTTGAGGGTTCGAATAGGGGAAAAGAATTGACCGACTAAATTACAGCCAGTAGAGGTTTCACACTCTCTCTCAATTCTTGCGTAATAGTATTTTGGGTTTCCAGTAACAGGATCAACCCTAGGTGTGCGTAAGCAATAACCACTATGCTCTTGATAGTGTTTGCAATCCTTGCATAAGTGCATGATTAGCTCCTTTAATAAATAGTTAGGTTTAGGTACTACAGATAGAACATTACTACATTATTTGCGTTAGTGCAATTTATTTGTTAGGTGTTGTTTTCTCCTCAATAGGTTTGCTTGGATCGTGTATGACTACATCCCCCTGGGCGTTGATGTAATAGAGATCCCCTAGTTCTTTAGCCCGTATTAAATTACGATACTGGACTTTAGAGTTCATCTCCATCCACTTCTGTGCATCATCATCTGCTTTACTCATACTTCCTCCTATAGGTTTAAAAGTCCTTGTGTTTCTACTGCATCCCCTGAATCGTATCTACTGCTATCCCCCTTGGGGTAGGGTTCAATCTGATATTTCAATAGGTTTTTCATAACCTTTTTTTGGCGCTTATCACCATGAAAATAAATGTATCTGTGCTTTCGGGATCTCTCGGTATAGTAGAAATCATCTCCGTACTTTTCCTTGATAGATTCCAAGGTCATGCCATCTGATAGGGTTTTACTGTGCTTATGCTCTAAACCCTTAACAGTCCAATCAACCCTATTGGCGGATAAACCTGTATAAATAAAGTTGGTAGCCTGATAAACATACCCTACATGACCTTTACCAGTATCAGCATAGGAAACTACTATTGTTGGTTTAGGTAATAGCTTGATGGAATTAGCAACCAAAAAACTAGCTTGGTTTTTAGTGTTATCCAATAGGCAAACCCTATTTAGCTCTAGAACCTTATCTGAGTATTCCTTGCCACAGATCCCCATACATAGCGCAGGGGAAGCTGGTATTCCATAAGTAACCACTCCAACCAATTGACCATCCTCATACAAACCAAAGGCGTGCATGATTTGGGGAATCCTTTTGGCGTAGTGCTTTTTAAGCAACCAAGGGTGTGATTCGTAGGGTTTTATAGGCAATACTTGCATAAGTTATTTTTTTATGATTTAATTCGTTCCATTGAGGACTAGAAACACTCAAGACAGGGTTTTATAGGTGGTTTTATGGGTTTTGGAAAGTATCATGCAAGCATATTTTCTAAAGCCGTTTCTAGCATAAAGCTACCTATAAAGCCCTTTTTTATTGCTCTAGCTCTCGATAATACGGAGCTTTGAACCAGCTCTCCCGTATGGTGTAGCACCAAAGGGAATAAACGAGATTGGCTAGTATCTGGAGGACCGTCACTGGAAAGCACCTCTTTAGTTAAGCAATCACCCGATAAACGATCGCTACCTGCATTTTTTGCAGCTACCCGCCTAAAGCGGTTCTGGTGCTTAGCAATTCGAAAACTCGATGGGGTTCTCATGGGGTTCTCACAATACCAAGAGCAAACCAACCAACAACACTAAGCCAAAGACTGAGAGCGTATCTATCACCTTATCCATGCGTATGCGTAGGCGTACAGGCGTATGCGTAGGCGTTTTCTTAATGAATAAATGGCGTTGAATTGTATAAATATCTCGATTTTTCATATATATCCTAAAAATATGTATAGATAATTGATAAAAGTATAAAAATGATTAAAACGGCTTATAAAGCGATAAAAATAGGCAAGTGATACCTAAGTACCACTGCCCTATTAAAAACGCCTAGAATAGCGATCCTGCCCTGTTTACTGACATCCAAGCATTAAACGAGAGCGCTACTAAACCCTGTTTAGCGCATAAGTAAAGGTAAGCGCTGTATTTATCCTTGATAGTCATAATTGCAGCTCCCTGGTGAATTGGTATTGAGGCGCTTTATAGGAATAATGCTCATAAGACCTAATTTTGCTAGAGCGCTCTCTGCTTATATGGTTTATTAGGTCAAACTCTCTGCCAGTCTTATTCATTGCTGCCTGGAATAGGGAATAATCACAATCTTCCTCAAGATAAGCAAAATCCCCCCGCTGGTAGCTATACCAGGATATTTGATCCTCAATATCCAAAACCCTTAACAGGGCTTTAGATACCTTAAGCCAGCCATGCCCTGGATCTTCGTAAAAGTGCAATTTATACATATATCCCCCTTGTTTAGGCTGCTGCCTGGTTCGTGATTGCGTCTAATTCGTTGATGTAATCCGCTGCCTTTTGAGCTAATGCAGCAGCGTTGAAAATTGCCTTATTGTCATCTTTTAGGCATTTCAACCATGATCCGATGTAATCAGCGTGGCGTAGATCTCCCTGGATGCCGTAATCCTGGCATAGGAAAGCAGCTCCCAGCTCAGCGACCAGCTCCTCAAAAGCGTAAGCAGTATCAGCAAAACGCTTTCCTTTTGTACGATCTAAACGATGTTTAGCTCCGCTCCAGTGTGTGAGTTCGTGCAAAACAGTAGCGTAATAACTGCTCTCATCAATAAAAGTATTTTTTGCTGGCATTGTGATTGAATCTTCACTAGGTCTATAAAATGCCTGGCTGCCGTTATGTTTGATGTTTGCTCCAGTTTTGAGGATGCGATCCTCAAGAGCTGGCACTGGATTGAAATCAGGCAGCACTGGTTTAGTTTGCTCAAATTCAATTCCCTCAACCTGGGCAGCGTTAAACACTACATAAGATTTCAGGCAGTGATAGATAGATTGCTCAGCAGCTCCAGTTTCAGGGTTTACAGTATCTTTTGAGATCGGAGAGTAAAAAACAATATGAGTGCCTTTTTCTCCTTTTTTGACTGATCCGCCTAGATCCTGCCATTGCTTGAATGATGCCCAGTAAGGCATTGCAAAACCTGACATACCTAAAATTAGTCTGTTGATGCCCTGGTATGGTTTCTTGCTAATGATGTTTTGATCTTCAGCGCTGCCAGCTTTCCAAGGTTTAATCCAGGGAGCTGCTCCGCTCTCCAGCTCAGCAATGATGCGATCAGTAACCTGTTGATAGATTTTGTTTTCCATGATGTATAGCTCCTTAGTAGTTAGGTTATGAGATTAGCTCTCATAGGTATGATTATATACATTAAGAATAGGCTGTCAACACTTTTCTACAATCTTTTTTTAGATACTTATGTTATGATATTTTGCATAGCTATAATAGATCTATATAGAATGTTTCTATAGTCTATATAGACCTATTAGCTATTGTCTATAGTTTGTATAGGTGCTTAGTAGATAGTCTTATATATAGGTATCAGGGTAAAATGAATAGGGGATAGTTAGGCTACTCTCTACCCTCTTTCAATTCCTGAAAAGGGTTACCAACACGCTACACGCTAAAAACTACGCTTAACATATATCTATAGGCTTAAATTGGCGCTCTAGCCTAGATCAAACTAGATCTAGACTGATTCAGACCAAGTGAATGGGTTTGAGTATGGTTGGGTGCGTACCCCTCTCCGATACCACCCCAAAAAAAATTACAGTTTTTCTAAGACTGTAGTGTTCTTCGATAGGTAAGGTTTAGCTGCGGTGGTGTAGATACAGCGTGTTAAAACGCTGTCTTGGTTATAAATGTTGTGCGTAGTCCACATTGGACCAGTATCCACACCTAAGATGTTGTCCACATAAAGTGACAGATTTCCGATGTCGGTGACCGTCATTTTGCGCTCTAAAGTACTCTCACACACCCCTGTAGGGTAGGTTGTAATGACTTTTAAGCCCTGATTTGCAAGTTCTTTAGCCTTGTCTATAAACCACGCCTGGTTGTAGGTGGGAAGCTGCCCAGATTGGGGAGGGCTGTTTACTATCAGCCAGTCAAAACGAGGGTACTCCCTTGCCTTTAAATCGGGGTACTCAAAGAGTAAATCTTCCCTACAAGCTATAGGCGAGGAAAGCTCTAACAGGTCGGATAGCTTATCAAACCAAGCTAGATGGAATTTCACCCAATCATCACGGTCAGGGTGGTTATGGAAATAGTTTTCCCTCCCTATCCAAGCGTTAACACTATCGGGTGGGATCGACAGATCTGCAAGCCCTATAGAAACATCCTCACACAGAGGTTGTAGTTGGCTGTGATACTGAGGGTGACAGTGATGGGTGAAGTCTAGGTGGGGTTCTTGAGCGCATACCTTACGCAAGTAATTGAGATGAATAAGGTTATCGCCTAGATGATATTCGTTGTATGTGTGTATCATGATAGTGTATGATGATGGAAGATATAAGGAGAATAGCATGAGTATTGAAATTGATAAAAATATTCCGATACCCCCTGAGAAAAAGCGCAATGTGTACCCATATAAGGTCATGGAAGTCGGAGAATCATTCTTTGTGCCAACGGGGAAGCTACAAATTGTCTGTAACGCTAACTACAGAACAGGCAAACAATTAGGTCGTAAATTTATCGCTAGAAAAGACGGGGAAGGGGTACGAGTATGGAGAACGGAATGAATGGCAATAATGTAATGTCGGTAGCTCAGTACATTGAGAAAGCCGATGACCAAGCCAAGAAGATGTATATGCAACGGATTTGGGCTATGGAAAAGGATCAAATTTTTCATGAGCTAATGCGAGTTCATGCCAAGTCATCAGAGTTGTTAATGCAAGCTGAGAGCGAAATCGCTTACCTCAAGTCCTTGTTAGATGGACCAGAGGATGGGGATGCAAGACATTGAGCGTTTAACCCAAGAAAGGTTGATGTACAAAACCGAGATGATGAGAGCGCTTTCTTGCAAAACTAAAAAGCAAAAGATTGCCCTTGCCAGTGAATGGAAAGAACGGTTTAGTGAGATGACCTACAAAGCCTTGATTGACCTAGCCAAGAACCACAGTGCTAGGCTCAAGGTGGCGTATTGGGATCTTCCCAACTTTGAAATCAAAAAACTAGGTAAACACAATTGAAAACCGCAGCCGTAGTGACCGTAACCAACGGGAAGCGCCCTTGGGAGCTATCTAACTGCATTGCCAGCGTGAAAGCCCAGACTTATCCAGTGGTGCATTACATTCTTTGTGACGGTGACTATCAAACCTTTGCAGACATTAGAAATCTGTATGGTGACAAAAATGTCCGTGTTTGCTATTGGGATGGTTTTGTCGGTGGCAAGGATGTAGAAGGTCGCAGACTGTACGCAGCTTCCGCACTCCTAGTGAACGAGGATGTCACTTTCTTTTGTAATGACGATGATTGGTACAAGCCAAATCATGTGCAATCCATCATGGCTAAGATTGATGAAGGCTACGATTGGGCATATTGTCTAAGATCCGTTTATGACAAAGATGGCGCTTATATCCTTGATGATGACTGCGAAGCCCTAGGAGAGCTACACGACTGTTGGCAAGCCCAAGGACACCGCTTTGTAGATTGGTGTATGTGGGGTATGAAAACCGAGAACCTCAAGATGATTGCTAGTGTCTTAGCACAGCCAGGGTGGGGTGGAGATCGTAAGTTTTACGCCACTGCAAAACAAGTCTTTCCTAAATTTACTTGGTCAGGGGAGCGCACTTTCTGTTTTAGACTAGGTGGTAACGAATATTCCGTTGATCGTGGATTTTTTGAGAAAGGCAACTATACGATGTTGCAGAAATACGACAACAAATTACCTTGGTTAAACCATGAGTAAATTTAACCTCCAACATTTTTACTACTTTTGTAAGCAGCTCAAGATTGAAACCAAAGAGCAAGGCTTACGCAAGATGGATAACCTTCTTGGTACTCAAACCTATGTGATGAACGAAATCGCAAAAGGTTTGCAAGATGACATCCACTTTTTTGTTATCTTGAAAGGAAGGCAACTTGGAATCACAACTATTTCACTCGCACTCGATCTCTATTGGCACTTCATGCACCCAGGGCTTCAGGGAACACTTACAACGGATACGGAAGAAAATCGGGATATGTTCCGAACAACCCTTGCCATGTATATGGATGGTTTGCCCAAAGAGTTCAAAATCCCGATCCTTGCTCACAACCGAAATCAGCTTTCCCTCAAGAACCGCAGCCGTATCTTTTATCAAGTCGCTGGACTTAGAGCTAAAGGAAGTCTTGGTCGTGGCAAGGCTATTACATACCTACATGGAACGGAAACCAGTTCTTGGGGAGATGAAGAAGGACTAGCTTCCCTTTTGGCTTCCTTGGCTGAAACCAACCCTGACCGTCTTTACACTTTTGAAAGTACGGCACGGGGTTTCAATATGTTTCACGATATGTACACCACTGCTAAACGGGCTAGAACCCAAAGAGCAATTTTTTGTGGCTGGTGGCGTAATGAGCTGTACTCGCTTGATCCTGAAGGACAGACCTACAAAGTCTATTGGGATGGCAAACTCACTGGTGAAGAAAAAGAGTGGGTGCGTGATATTAAGAAGCTGTATGGCGTAGAGATCAATTCTCGTCAGATAGCGTGGTGGCGTTGGAAGATGCTTGAGGGCATCAAAGACGATAGCTTGATGTATCAGGAGTTTCCGCCTACTGAGGACTACGCTTTTGTGATGACTGGCACTTCTTTCTTTTCTAATGCAAGATGTACGGATGCAATGAAAAAACTGAAGAAGATACCGTATGAATCCTATAGATATTCTTTTGGAGTTAACTTTCACGACACGGAAGTTCTTAAATCGACTGAGCGTCTTGCCACGCTCAAGATTTGGGAAGAACCTGTGGACACTGCTTATTATGTTATCGGTGCTGATCCTGCTTATGGATCTAGCGACTGGGCTGATAGATTTTGTATTCAGGTGTTGCGGGTATATGCAGACGGGCTTGAGCAAGTGGCTTCATTTGCCACCTCTGAAATGAACACTTACCAGTTTGCTTGGGTGATTGCCCACCTAGCTGGTGCTTACAAAAACTCTACGCTAAACCTTGAAATCAATGGTCCAGGTCAAGCGGTCATCAATGAACTGCGTAATCTTAAGCGTCAAGCTGCTGCGATGGGTACAGCGTTGGGTAAAGACCTCATGGATGTGTACGGCAATATGCAAAACTATATCTGGCGCAGGAACGACACCATTGGTGGACTGTCTAACTCTATTGGCTGGATGACTACGGCAGCAACCAAAGAGCGTATGTTGACTTACATGAAAGATTATTTTGAGCGTGGGATGCTCGACATTTACGATATTGACACCATCGAGGAAATGAAAACCACTATCCGTGATGGATCATCTATTGAAGCATCAGGTCGCAACAAGGATGATCGGGTAATTGCTACTGCCCTAGCTTGCGCTGCTTATGCTGAACAAGTGCAACCAAGGCTAATAGCTCAAAAGCTAACTAAGCGAATATCTCGTGTACAAGATGATTTCACCCCTGAACAGCTCACTGTAGGGCGTAATGTGTCAGATTACTTGAAAAGAATAGGTGTATATGGCAATTCCAACGGAAATCCACAGTAGATCTGAGCTAAGACGGATTATTAAGCGCTTTTTACAGGATAAAGAGCGTGGTATCTCTATTCCATTGTTTGCTGAGTTAGCTGGTCTGTCTGTAGTCCATATACGGGATGTTTTCTTAAATGAAACCGAACCATTGACTGTATATGTGCAAAGACGGGTATCTAAAGCGTATCAGGAGTGGATTGGTGGCGAAGTAGCCATTATGCAGAACCGTGATCGCAGTTTATTTGTTCAATACCGCAAAGAAGCAAAGCCTGTATTGCATAAATCTACTAAATTGACATTGGTTAATGGTGAGATTAAGATTAACCTTGGTATTAAGCCAAGACATGATTATTCAGATTTAACACTTGACGAGCAACTGAAGGGGAAATAACAATGGCAGTAGTAAATGATTACAAGTGTCCAAAGCACGGATACTTTGAAGCCCGTAAACCACAATGTCCAATGAAGGATTGTCATGAAGAAGTTATGGTCGTATTTTTGCAAGCTCCAAACCTTATTAGTGCAAAAACTAAATTTACCGACAAGTCCACCAAGCAACTTGCAATGGAATTTGGTATGTCCGACATCAAAACCACAAGGGAAGGCGAACACCAAGAAGGCTTCCTCACCAAGAAAAACAAGTTCACCGAAAAAGAATACGAGCAAGCCGAAAAGTACGCAACCCGCAAAAAAGGCGTTGACAAAGACAAGCTCTCCAGAAAACCCATCCCGCAACCCGAAGCGCCAAAAGAAGCAAGACCAGGCGATGCTGCTATCTGGGGAGGTGGTTCGCAAGGCTTCCAAGGATTGAATATGCAATCACTTCTGCGAGGTGGTGCAATTAAACCTGTACGAGATGAACAAGTGGGCTTGACACCGCAACAAGCTGGAGTTATAAAAGGACCTACAATTGATCCAAGCTCTACAATGAGAGATCCTGATAACTTACAGATTAAGCGATGAGAATACCGTCAAGCCCTGAAGCAAGAGAAGATTTCTACTTAGACATTATTGCCAAGTGCTTGGTATCGAAAGAAGCCCGCAAAGGTGATTACACCACTCAGCGGGCTTATTATTTGTTTGGCGCTGGTCCTGAAGAACCACCAGCGTACTTCAATAAGATCAATCCTCACTTAGATCAACTCACCAGTTTCCTTTACAGCTCTGAAACTACTCGCTTCTCTCTACAGCTAGGCGCATCAGTTCATGAAGCTGAGCAACGCAAGACACCACGATTAACTCAAGCCCTCAATGATGAGTGGCTTAATTCCAATGCAGACCAAGTGTTTTCTACAGCACTGACATGGGCATTGGTTTACAACACCACATTTGTTAAGCTAGTTTACAACAACGGCATTAACCCTTACCTCATTGAACCTGATTCTATCGGTGTTCTCAGGGAGGACATCGCTTATACAGACAGGCAAGAAGCCCTTGTCCAAACTTACTACATTACCAAGTCCGAGCTATATGCCCGTCTGTATTCCCATCCCAAGCGTGATGACATCGTAAAACGCATTACTACTGGAACACGGGTATCTGAATCTGAGATTCCTGAAGCCGTAAACCGTATTGTGATGTCGCAAACCAATCCTACGATCTACGGTAATGTGAACCTTGATCTGTATGGTGTAAATCGCTACAAGCCACAAGTCGGTGAAGATACCGTTGAGATGACTGAGTTGTGGGTGTGGAATGATGAAACTGCTGACTATCAAGTAGTCACAATGGCAGCGCCTAATGTCATTATTTATGACCGACCAGGCGCATCACTGTTCTTAAAAGGCGAGTGTCCTTTTGTACAAATCTGTCCTAACCCATTGCCAAACTACTTCTGGGGTGCATCTGAAGTTCAAAAACTCATGCAACTCCAAGTATTGCTCAATGTCCGTTGGGTAGAAATTTTGGATCTATTGTCCAAGCAAGTTAGCCCTCCAACAGCGTTAACTGGCTTTTCTGGCATTTTGGATGAGAAAAACTTTGCATTAAATCGCCCAGGCGGTTTATTAAGCTCCGATATGCCTAATGCTAAAGCAGAGCGCTTAGCACCACAGATGCCACCTGATCTGTTTGAAGTGATCCATGAGATCAGCGCTATGTTTGAGGAAGTATCTGGTATTGGTAATGTGTTGCAAGGAAAAGGCGAATCTGGTGTTCGCTCTGCTGGTCATGCAAGCCAATTAGCTCGTCTTGGTAGCTCAAGAGCTAAAAAGCGGGCTTTGATTGTGGAAGATAGCTTGGAAAAGGTCGCAACACTGTACCTCAAGCTCATGCAAGCCTACGATCCTACGCATTACAAGGATACAGAAGATGTACCGTTTATTGCTGAGCAATTTACCAACGATTATGTAGTCAAGGTAGATGCACATTCAAACAGCCCAATCTTTACTGAAGATACAAAACAATTGGCATTTAACCTCTACAAAGCAGGTGCAATTGATAAAGAATCTTTACTTGACATGGTGGAAGCTCCAGGTAAACAATTGCTTATACAGCGTTTGAAGAAGATGGAAGCGCAAAAGGCTTCACAGCCACAGCCACCATCTCAAGCGCCCAAAGAGAAGCACTCTAAGAAAGAAGGAGCGCAGTAATGGCACAAGGTAATGTACAACCAAAGGCAGATCAGCCAAGAGTAACTACTGAATCACTCAAGCGTGGTGAAAAAGGACCGAATTTGCAGTATCGTGTACAAGGAGTTCAGAGTTTTGATCGTAGTCCTAAAACTCGGAATTACGGTAGGGCAATCAGGGGATAGTTCATTTAGGAAAAGATCATGGCACGCAAAATGAAAAAAGGTCGTAAAAGCTGCAAGTAATAAAGTCAGGGGATAGTTAATTTAGGAGATTTAAAATGCGTAAAATGCACAAAAAATCACGCAAGTCTAAGCGTTAATTAGTTTCCTTCCGTGAGGAAAAAAGGGGTGTGGCTGCCTTCCCCATGAAATAGGTGACCGCTGCTATCAAGGAGAAATTCACATGGCACGCAAAGCACGCAAAGGTCGTAAAGCACGCAAGTAATCTTTTGATTACTTCGGACTGACCGAATACCCTCCCTGGGGGGAGGGAAGCAAAATATATCCCCCCACTTGACAAGTGTTGTATTAAGATTACGATTATTGAAAACTTAACAGGAAAAGTTATGGGCGTACCTTCAGACCAGTTGATGCAAATGATTAAATCCCAACGGGATGGTGCTACTCCAGGTGGTATGCCTGAAGCTCCAGAGAATCCGCAAGGAATGTCTGAAAACTCTGCTCCTCCTATGGGTTCTCCAATGAGTACTCCAGAACCAAAAATGGGTAACCGTGAAGCAGCAATGATTAACTTGTCAATGGCACAAGACTTGCTAGAACAAGCGTTACCAGCCGTAGGATCTGATTCTGAAGAAGGTCGTTCAATCCTTAATGCAATCGGCACAATCAACAAAGTTATTGGACCTAAAAAATCCAAGACTAACGAATTGCAACCTACTGAAATTATGCAGATGTTGCAAACATTACCCCAAGCTGGTGGTGCAACGGCTGAAGGCAAAGCAATGGCACAAGCACCAACAATCCCAGGTATGTCCACTCCAGTACCTCCTCCACCTACAGGTGGCGGTTTACCAGGTGGCGCACCTTCCGCAACTC
>Ga0208257_1000418_pt1 | contig 12602 bp, 10 predicted proteins | sample CryBogCBH10Sep07_FD_184610 | JGI IMG/M metagenome (GOLD analysis project Ga0208257, IMG submission 184610) | Freshwater microbial communities from Crystal Bog, Wisconsin, USA - CBH10Sep07 (SPAdes) | ecosystem: Environmental > Aquatic > Freshwater > Lake | place: Crystal Bog, Wisconsin, USA... | reverse complement strand
GTATAAGATATTGTTCTACAGGGTTTAAGATTGTAAATAAGTGTCTACACTTTTCATCCCAAGGATTCAATCCACCCATTCTAAAGAATGAAACTAAATCCGTATAAGATTTAATACTTCTTACAATATGAGTCATACCATTTTCTAAACGTTCATTGCCATGAGTATCTAACTTTTCAATTAGAATACCAAACTCACCCATACGTTTTTTTTGCATTGCCTTTGAGTTTCCGTAGAAATTCATACCGGTCAAATCACCTACCCATAAGAACGGGGTAAACGTATCTGATTTAACAATTTTTCCTTGTTCGGGATCTTGGATAATTTTGTAGATTGTGTTTGTGGGATAATCGTATTCAACTCCGACGATATACATTTCGTCGTCACCACCATTGAGGAAGCCTTCAATAACTTCCTGAGAGATAACCTCTTTCATTTTATATATTTTTTTAATGTGACGTATTAACTTGTAATTTTATTTACAATTTGTCTTGTTTACATTAATAAATATAACTAAAAAAAGGGGTATTAAAAAATATTGATGTATAATTTTTCCTTAACCGGCAATATCAATTTAGTTGTTGGTGTTCCATCTACTGAAAACTGAATTGTAACTTTTCCTTCAAATCTACCTACTTGAGATGTTTGATCTTCAGTAAATCTATATGTAATATAATACTCAGGTGTAGTTTGATTGTACAACGTTATTCTATTTGTTAATAGACATTCTCCTCCTAATACCACAGGTTCCCCCGTGGTAACATCAAACATATCGAATGTAATTGTAGAACCACTTGCCAAAAGATTATTGAATGACGTTTTATCGTTTTTACCGTCTTGTATCATTCTCATCTTTAATATTGGGTCTGAGGCACCTTGTCTAATGTGAAATTCCATATAATATAATTAGTGTCTTTAATATTTTGCAGCTAATCCCTGAACTCTATTATTCATTATGGTATTACCACTTGTTGAACCTGACCAAGTTATACCATCTGTTGATGTTGCCAATTGATTTGTACCTTGTCCACCAGCAACCCATTTAGTTCCATTCCACGTTACGCAATATGCTTGGAATGAAAATATTGTATTCCCGTTTGTGGCACCAGACCAAGTTATACCATCAGACGAATAAGCTAATGAATTTGTACCTTGTCCAGCAGCAACCCATTGTAATCCGTTATAGGAAATACCATAACCAGTACCTGTAATTACACTATTACCACTTGTTGATCCTGTCCAAGTTACTCCATCTAGGGAATAAGCAATTCTATTTATACCTGTACCAACCGCTACCCACTTATTACCACCCCAAGCAACATTGTAACATGATCCTGAGAATATTGTCCAACTATTTGTTGCTCCTGACCAAGTAATACCATCATCAGAATAAGCTATTGTATTTGTGTTTCCACCACCTTTCTGAGCGGTTGCAATCCATCTACTTCCGTTATATGCAACACCCAATGGCGCACTTCCAAGCACACTCGAATTTGTTGCACCTGACCAAGTAATACCATCATATGAATATGCAATTTTAGCATAACCTGAAGAAATACCAACCGCAACCCATTTTCCACCTCCATATGCAATACCTCTAACATTTGTTGTAAATGTTGTTGAACCATTTGTCGCTCCTGACCAATTATATCCATCATAGGAATATGCTAAAGAATTTGAACTTAGCTGTCCTCCTGCCACAAACATATTACCATTTGTTGCAACGGCATATGCTGGTTGTGAAAAAAATGTATTACCATTTGATGAAGCCGACCAATTATCACCACCATCATATGAATAACCTATTGCATTTACACCACCCACAGCAACCATTATTGTATTTGGTATTGGTGTTGCAGTTGGAGTTGGTGTCATTGTTGGTGTTGCCGTAGCCGTTGGAGTAACCGTTGGTGTACTCGTTAATGTAGGCGTAGGTGTTATAGTTGGTGTTGATGTCGGTGTTGGTGTTATTGTTGGAGTACTAGTTGGTCCAGGCGTTGGCGTTGGTGTTGCAGTTGGACCTGCTGTTGGAGTTGGAGTTGGAGTTCCTCCACTACCATTAAAACTTAAATTAATTGTAGTACCTGAAACAAATCTTGTTGAAGCCGCTTGTATCATTTGAGCAGAACGAGATACTGTCAATACAAAAAATTGTCCTGGAATAATTTGATAATCTGAAGATGTACCTGAATAAATCGCTACACTACTTCCTTGTATAATTGAAAATGTACCACCTGATGTATCTAATTGACTAAATTGAGTTGAATAACTTGTACCATTTCTATCATTCAAACAGAAGTATAAAGACAATGTACCACCCGTATAATTTGGACTATACGTTCCCAAACCACCCATTGAATTAATAAATGTTGCATTACCATTGCTTGAAGGCGCTACTGCAACTGTTTGGTTGTCTGGTGAATAAAATAACCATTCACCTACACCATTACTTGATGGTGTTGGTGTAGGTGTAGGTGTAGATGTAGGGGTACTCGTAGGTCCCGCATTTGTTGGTGTAGGAGTTGGAGTCAAAGTAGGTGTACTTGTTGGTGCAACCGTTGGTGTTGGAGTATCCGTTGGTTGTGGTGTAGGGGTTGGCGTATCTGTAGGTACAGGAGTCGGAGTTGGTGTTGGTTGACCTGCAACCGTTAATGTAAAATATACTAATTGATTAAATGTAAATGCCGAAACAGGTGAACTTTGAGTAAGTGTTATATTAGAAGGTTGTATAAAGAAGTAATTGTCACTTGGTGAATATGTCATTGCCGATGTATTACCTGAATATGTTGCACAATTACCATTTTGACAAAATGTTAAAGTAAAAGTTTTACCTGTTGCAGCACCAAAGTATGATGTTTCATCCACACCATTCGAATCTATTTTATGGAAGAAAAATGGTGTCGTACCAGATCCTAAATTATTTACTAAATTACTTGCTGTTCCACCTGTCGCAGAAATCCAAATTGTATTTCCTGATGTTGGGGGGCCATAAGTATTAGTTAAATTATATGGTATTCCACTAACACTTGGTGTAGGAGTCGGTGTACCTGTTGGTGTTGGAGTGTTTGTAGGTTGTGGTGTTGGTGTTGGTGTACTAGTAGGACTTGGTGTACTTGTAGGTGCCGGTGTAGGAGTTGGTGTGCTTGTCGGTATAGGTGTATTTGTGGGTACAGGAGTTGGTGTAGGTGTACTAGTAGGACTCGGTGTACTCGTAGGTGCACCCATCATAGTTGGTGTTGGAGTATTTGTTGGTTGTGGTGTAGGGGTTGGTGTATTTGTAGGGTTTGGAGTGTTAGTAGGACTAGGGGTACTAGTAGGACTTGGTGTACTCGTAGGAGTTGGTGTCATTGTCGGTAATGGAGTTGGACTTGGTGTAGGTGTTGGAGTAGAGCTTCCATAAGATGTCCAATGACCATTATCATTTAACCAAGTTTTAGCAACATTAGGATCAGTAAAAGGCCCTGAATCAGCGGTTATTGGTAAATCATTTACTAAGTTCAAAAAAGATTGATCAGTTAATTGTGAAGATCTCCAAAACGCCAAATATGCATCAACTTCAACCTCTGTTGGTTGTGTTCCTGAAGGAACATCATGAACGATTACATAACCCAATTGTTCATCGGGACCCATCCACCATTTAACTCCACCTGGATTTTGTGAATAATCTTGATCTGAAACACCTATTGCAATGTTTCCTATTTGTATTGTTCCACTAATAGTAGAACCTGTATTATATGCGAAGGGTCTTGTAGTTGATGTAATCATTATGTTATATAAATACTTTTATTTTTGTCTATTTAAATTTTTATCCTATATAAGCTACTGAGAAGTTATCATTACCATCGAAACTTACCGAACCTAACGGAACAACAGCGTATAATGTATCCCCTACAGCCATTTTAGTTATCGTTGAACCACCGATGTGATTAGCAGTTGTATTTGTTGCCCATTCCAACATTATTTGTGTAGTAATTGTGCCACCACTATTTTTTCTTACAATAACCTGTGCGGAAGGATTGGCATTACCCGCACATCTTGCAACAATATTAACTTGATACAAACCTGCAATTGGTGCGGTAAATGTACCGTTACTATTATTCCATGCATTACCTTGATTATAATCAACTACAGTTTGACTACCTGATAATATTGTTGTTGCGGAAACTGAACCACCTGCACCATAAACTCTAAATGCAGGTCTTTGTGGCATTGTAATTGATCCACTTACAACACTAATTGAACCTGTTACAGTTAAGTTTCCACCAACATTCAAATCACCTGTTGAGGTTGTTCCTGTAACTGTTGTTAAAACTGATGTACCACTTGAACCTGATGTTCCACTACTACCATTAGAACCTGAAGTACCTGATGAACCATTTACACCTGAAGTTCCACTAGTTCCCGATGTACCATTTACCAATGGAGAATATGCTGAAATAACTTGTGCATCAAACCAAGGATATGAATTTGATGTTGTAAAATCCGTATTACCACCAATACCACTCACACCCGATATGTCCACAATTCTATACGAAAGAACTGTTGAACCTGTTGTTGTTATTATTGCTTCGGATAACCCACCCGATACTCCATATGCCGCCATATTTGTTGGAGACATATTTTGACTTTGACTACCAATAAAGGAGGAAATATTTTCATTATACCAACAAAAACTCACTTTACCAGCTGTACCAACAAACCCCGGAACTTGTGCAGTTAGTCTATATGTCTTATCTGATGCAAGTGTAATTTTACCTGTTGATGTATTCAAGGAAATATCTGAACCAATAGAAGTATCTGATTGTGTAAAAATAACAATACCACCAGATGTTAATCCACTTGTTTGTTGTGTTGTACGAGAACCTCTTAATAATGACGCAACAACCGCACCTACAGATGTTCCTGAAGAACCTGAAGTACCTGATGTACCATTTCCTGATGTACCACTTGATCCTGATGTACCATTTCCTGATGTACCACTTGATCCTGAAGTACCATTCACCCCACTGGTACCCGACGAACCATTGGTTCCATTATTCACGGTTACGGTTGGATTTATTTGTTCTATAATTGCTTTTGAACCAATACCAGCTCTAACATATACAGTTCCAACCGCACCAACAACACGAAGTTTTATTGTTTGATTTGTGTTTGGTGTATAAATTAAAAAGGCAGATGTTGAATTAAATTCACTCACATTTCTATTAAGTGCTTCACCTACACCAACACTAACACCGGTCGTATCCAAAGAGGTGTTTGTTGTTGCATCTACCCAATCATATACTATATATCCATTTGTTGCGTCACTAAAACTATTAAAACTTAAACTTCCAAATATTCTATATGTTTTATTTGCGGTTAATGTGAATACACCTGTCGCTGTATTAAGTGTAATACCACTACTTTTAATTGATGTATTAAAAATAATATCACTATTTACACCAACGGATTGGTCAGATGATATTCTACCTGCATTAATATAATCAGGATTTACTGTTGTTGTCGCAACTCCTGATGGACTTGTTCCTGATGAACCTGAAGTACCTGATGATCCATTAGAACCACTTGTTCCTGAACTACCATTAGATCCTGATAAACCTTGAGATCCATTTGTACCTGAAGTGCCTGACGAACCTGCAACCGCCAAATTAGCAACTGTTATTTTTTTAGTTGATCCACCATTTACGATAGGTAAAACATCGTTTGGATTTGGGTTAGTAACTTCGGTTAATTGGGATATTTTTTGATCTGCCATTATAATATGATTTTAGTGTTATCTTCTTGTAATAAATTAAATCCATCTTCTTTTAATAAAACATCATAAGATGGTGAGTTAGTTGGTGTAGGTGTTGGTGTATTGATTATACTTGGCGTAGGTGTTGGAGTACTCGTCGGTGACGGAGTTTGATTTTTGGGAACTATTAAAAACTTATTTGTTATTTGCCAAGCCATACCTTAAATATTTTAATTTATTGTATATTTTAATTTTTTTAATATTAAATTATTAAGGTGCGGTATTTGCATCATATATTGATACAGTGATTACATCGGTTGTAGAAAAGGAAACACCATATAAATCCAAAACATTAGAATTATATGATACTCTTTTATTAATATTTGAACCGTTCTTTTTCACAACAACATCAAACATATTTCCACTACTATTATCGAATAAAACTCTTACATGACCTGTTCCTGAAACTGCGGGATGTGTTGATTTACCACCACAATTACCTGATGCACCCACAGGAGTATCAAGTGGGAAAATGTTAAAGTCTAATGTTTGAGAAACATTATCAAATGTTATTCCTGTTATACTAATACTACTTCCACCATTTCCTTCACCGGTAGTGAAATTATTCAAAATTAAAGTAGTGTTTGGTGGGTAATCAAAGAATCCATCATGAGAAGTTATATTATAATTTAATTTAGCAATTTGTTGAAATGGTGCACATTGTTGGATATTCGCATAACATGTTGTTCCTGTTGATTGAACATAGAACGTACCTGTTGCCGTAGGATTTACGAATGTATAATTACCATCATCAAGTATAGGAGTTCCTCCTTGCCATAATGTGGCCCTAATAATCATTGGATTCTGTCCTAAATCAGTATAATATGTTGCGGTATAAGTGAACTCAAAATTGTTTACACTTGGATTTTGAACTTTAAATTCATTCAAATCAAATAAAACCGCTTCGGCACCTAATCCATGATTATCTCCACCATAAGTTAAATATGGTGTATGTCCATCCTCATCGGGAAATATAGGACCACTCGATGAAGCCCCACAAGTACCTACATAATTGTAATAAGCACCTCCTGACACTTCCGTAACAGGATTTACCGTATCACCACTATTACTCAACATTATTGATGGACTTGATATATAAGTTACGGTATCAGTATCTTGACCGTCTGTAAAATAATATTCAACCAACATATAATCGAAAGGATAATTAAATGGTCCTGTTGTAAAAGTAGGAATCGGTGTAGGACTTGGAGTTGGAGTATTAGTTGGTGTAGGACTCGGAGTTGGGGTATTAGTTGGCCCACTAATGGAACACATATTTCTTGGTACATTAACTAATACACTTGTAATATTATTAGTACCTCCACTTGTTGCATCATTACTTACAATTTCATATACCAATGTATATAAAGTATTATCGTAAAACTTACCTATCGTAAATGGAATAGATGACTTCGCCTTTGCCGAAACATAAGTACTACATCCACCGGTCCAAATGTTTACATTGTAATAATACATTGTACTTGGTGTTGGTGTTAAAGTTGGTGTACTTGTAGGTACTGGTGTCGGTGTGGGTGTATATGTCGGTTGTGGTGTTGAAGTTGGTTGTGGTGTTGAAGTTGGTTGTGGTGTAGGTGTTGATGATGGATGTGGTGTAGGAGTTGGTGTTGCCGTTGGGACTAATGTTGGTGTTGCAGTAGGAGTGGCTGTAGGATGTGGAGTAGGTGTAGGTGTTGGGGTAGGTGCTTCATATTTAACAACCTCATCAACACAACTTGGACCACATATTTCAAAATCATAATCATTTAATCTTGTATTAAAATTATGTTTAACATGTACAAAATCTAATGGTTCTTCGTAATATTTTGCGGATTTTATATTAAATCCACAAGTATATTGAGTAGGACCAAAATGAGAATAACTATATCCTCCACCCCAATATTGAACCATATTTTGATTATCTCTATATGATGGTATAATTTCTTCCCAATTTTTTTCAGTATAAATTAGATTACCATTTAAATAAAAATTAAGATCACCTAATCTTCTATCTCTTTCGTCTGCCCATTTTTTATTCAATTCCTCAATATATTGAGTTGTAATTGTTGCACCTGTTATCCAATCATGAATATCCGTTGTTATTGTATATCCTGTTGCAATTTGCGTAGAGGTAACTGCAGTGTTTCCTGTAGTTGGATCAACACTAAATGGAACGGCATGAGGTCCTTGTATTAAATCATTGAACCCACCCATGTTATCCAAATCACAATTATCAAATTCTTTATATCTATTGAAAACTATAGTTAAATTAAAATCACTTGTATTCCCCGTAACACATAATACCGGAGTTTGACCATTGCCTACGTAATTAGTTTCAGTATAACCGGTTGTTGTACAATAACCTGAATAATGGAAAGCGCTCCAAAATATAGTACCACTACTTGTAAAACCAAATGTTAAATTATTATCTAAATAATTTGTATTAATTGTGTCTCCATCGGTTCCTAAATAATAAAAAACAGTTCCACCTGACCACGCAATGTTTTCTCTATTAAATATAAAATCCAATGTCCACCCTCTTTCGGTTCTTCTTCTAACCTTAAAATCACAAGTATCCCCCGTATATTGTGTGTTTACAGGAACTACCCATGGTTTTTGATCATTTAAATTTACATCTAAACAACTTGAGTCAATTGTTAAACCTGTATAGGTTATTGATCCTGTTTGTAGCAAATTAGTATCATAATCAACCTCATTTGTGGTTAATTGATAGTCGTAAAGCTCCGATGAATCTAACTTCAAATCCAATTTAGATCCATAATAGTTTAAAATATTCTGTCCATTCATTATAATATAAATATCTTTCATAACATTTGATATTTATATAAAAGTCTATTTAGATGAATAATTTTATAAAACAGGTAATCGAGGAGAAATTTGCATCAAAAGCACAACAAAGATTGTTCTTTGCTAAGGCTAAAGGTGGTAAAAATAAGAAGTGGTCTAAATGGGCCAAAGAGTTTTCTGATAAAACAGATTATAGTAAAATCCCTGATAAGGTGAAAAAAGAAGAAGAAGTTGATGAGATAGTGGATGCGAATGGTAATTTTGCGGTTAGTAAAAGACCGACGGATTTAAGTACAAAAGGTACCACATCCAACTCAACAAGTGATGAGGTAATGAAAACAGGGGCGGGTGAAATGGGATCTTATGGTTTAACAGGTATTAATGCATATAGAAGAATGTGGGGTGAAACCGATATGAGTAAAGCATTAGGCGCTGATGATACTATTATGGCTGACGCAGACTACGATGAAGCTAAAAAGAAGTTTATTGAATTAGGAGTTAAAGATCCTAAAGAATTAGAAGATAGATTGGGACAAATGGGATATGATCCAAACTTACCTGACGATAAAGTAAGATTGGTTGAAAATCCAAAAAAATTCATGGAAGAATACATTGATAATCTTTTGAAACAAAAAGGAAAAGATAACGATGTAATACCAAAAGAAGAGGAAGTTGAAGAAGTTGAAATAAACCCAATTGTTCAAAAACAAATTAAATCATTAAAAAATAGTATGAAAACTTATGGTCTTAAACCAGATCATATTTTGAAAGGACTTAAAGACAATAATGAATAAAGAATTAAAAAATAGGGAGTTTGACATTCCACAAAACATCTTAGATAAGATTAATCACACTGTGGTCGGTCTTAATGGTCAAAATGTGCATGGAGTAATGAGAGCAAAAAAACTATTGAATGATAAAAAAGTAAAATACGGTCAACTTAAAAGGATTATCCACGATATTATTAATATGGATAAAGTTGCAGATAGAGTTAGATATGATTTGGCTGGTGGTGATTTAATGGATAATTGGTCTAAACAACATCTAAAAGGTGAAAGAGATTTAATTAGAAATAGAAAAGAAGGTAGAAAACAAGCGGACGATATTTCAAGTACAACAGGAGAAAGAAAAAATAGTTTCTTAAAGAAACATACTAAAAGATTTGGATTTAAAATACCAACTAATATGGTAAAAAGTAATTCAGATTTAAATTCAATATCCTCAATAAAATTGACTGGTTTATTTGAACAAGTTGAAAGAATAAAAAAATTAATGTTATAATATGGCAACAGTTAGTAAATTAGAATTATTAGGAGATCAATATAGACAAACAGCATTGGCTAGTAATAGATACGATGATAATAATGAATATAATTCAAATAATCCTGACGCCATTTCTCCAAAAGGTGAGGGTCAGAATCAAGCGGGACAAGTAGGAACAACATTGGATATTCAAACTAGATTAAAATCGACAGCATTTAACAAATATGATGGTAATAATCAATATGGATTAAATAATCCTGATGCCATTTCACCAAAAGGTGAAGGTCAAAACGAATATGGTCAAGTAGGAACAACATTAGATATTCAAGCAAGAAATACTTTAAATGCTAAGAATAGATATAGTGAACATAATAGATACGGTTCAAATAATCCTGATGCCATTTCACCAAAAGGTGAAGGTCAAGATAAGAACGGAAATGTGGGAACATCATTAGATATTCAAACAAGACAAAAAGTAATGGCATTTAATCGTTATGATGAAAATAATAGATACGGTTCAAATAATCCTGACGCCATTTCACCAAAAGGAGAAGGACAAAATCAAGATGGTCAAGTTGGAACAACTGCTGACATCTTAACAAGAATCGATTTAACAAAGAGTAATACTTATAGTGATACAAAACCTTATCAATCCCCTTTAATGTAATAATGAGTTTAAATAATACCATCTTCAAAATAATTGAAGAACAAAATATTTTAAGAACAAGTAAAACAAAACCTATAGTTGATGCAATCAAGAATAGGTTTAAAATTTCATTTTACTATACAGGACCAAATAAACCATCTAAAGAAATTGTTAAACCAGGTAAAAGAATTAATGCGGAAGCTGTTGCTTTAGGATTAAGTAAAAGAGGTAATTTAGTTATTCGAGCATATGTTCAACCACCATCAGTATCCAAAAAGGGATTTGATAAAACAGGTTGGAGAACCTTTATGGTTGGTAGAATGAGTGATTTGAGAGTTAGTGATGAAAAATTCGATCAAAAAAGACCTGATTATAAAGAAGGTGATGATAGATCAATGAGTGTTACATATGTGACAACAGATTGGACTAATAAACCTGAGGTTAAGAAACCAAGGATTATAAAACCAACGGAACCTAAACCTTCTAAAACTCCTACAGAACCAACTAAACCTGAACCAACACCTACGGAACCTGAGGTATCACCTGAGGAACCTAAAACAACAGAATTGCCTCAACCAAAACCAGAAGTAAAACCTGAACCAACACCTCAAAATACCGTAGATAAATCAAAAGAATTATATAAGGCTAAAGAGGATGAATGGAAGAATAAACAAAAAGAAATCGGTGGTAATACAAAACCAGGTCAAGGTACGAGAGAAAGATTTAAAAAAGAAGTAGAAAAAGAATTACCTCAACCAAAGCAAACAGAAAAACCTGTTGCAAATCCTGAGGAAGATGAAGAGAATAAAAAATTACAAGAAAGTATTAAAAACATTAAGCGTTTAATGTTTTCTTAAAAAAGTTTATTATTAAATAAAATATTTATTAGTATGTCAGTACAATTAAACAACGGTCCAATATCAGCAAATGATTTAATGTCTAAATTAGTTCAAGCAAAAAAAGTTATGAATAAAGTAGATAGTGGTAATTTTGAAAAAGGTAGAATAGATGAATCCAGATTATATTCGGATAATGATGAATATATTTCAGAACAACTACCTCAACAATTACCAACAAGATCAATGGGTAATCCGTCCGTTAATAGAATAAACGAATCAAAATTACCTGACGCAATTAAAAAGGCCATGATTGAAAATCCAATACCACAAATGGATCAAATTTCTTTAACTGACACTCTTGATATGGATTTTGTTAAAGGTGCAAAACGTTTAATGGAACAAGAAGGGGTATCCTCTAAAAAACAACAACCAAGAAGACAACAAACAACATCTCAACCTGTTTATGAATCTTCTAATATTGATATGAATGCAATTGCATTAATGATTGAAAATACAGTTCGTAAAGTTATGGATGAAAAGTTAAATCAAATTTTAACTGCACAAACAACATCATCTATTAATGAAAATTTAGTATTAAAGGTTGGAGATTCTATTTTCAAAGGAAAAATTACAGGGGTAAATAAAGCTAAGTAATTTTGTTTTTTCAAATTTTTTAGTTATATTTTTGATATAAGTTAATTAAATGTCAAAAATTAGAATTTTAGCAATCCCATCAGATAGACATGGTGTGGGTAAATTTAGAATAATGGACCCTTTTATGTTCATTTCCGATAAATACCCTGATGATATTCATGTAGATATAACATACAATGCAGACGATAGAGATGATTATTTCTTAAGTTATAACATTGTTGTATTTCATACTTTTATACATCAAACAAATCACGATCATAATATTAAGAGAATCAAATGGTTACAATCTAAAGGAATTAAGGTAGTAATGGATATTGATGATTTATGGTTTGTTGATCAAAGACATCCCATGTATCATGCAATTAAAGCCAACAAAGTTGGTGAGATGAAATCAGAAATGTTAAAAATCGTTGATTATGTATCAACAACAACTCCTATTTTTGCAAAAACAATTAAGGAAAGATTAAAAATTAAAAATGTTGTTATTTTCCCAAATGCAGTAAATGAAGATGAACCACAATTCCAAAATAAACCATTACAATCAGATAAAATTAGATTTGGTTGGTTAGGGGGATCATCACATTTATACGATTTAGAATTA
>Ga0208257_1000416_pt1 | contig 12654 bp, 19 predicted proteins | sample CryBogCBH10Sep07_FD_184610 | JGI IMG/M metagenome (GOLD analysis project Ga0208257, IMG submission 184610) | Freshwater microbial communities from Crystal Bog, Wisconsin, USA - CBH10Sep07 (SPAdes) | ecosystem: Environmental > Aquatic > Freshwater > Lake | place: Crystal Bog, Wisconsin, USA... | reverse complement strand
CCCTGGAATTAAGGAACGGCTTTGTGCTTCCGATGACTCTATTAACCGATTTATTAATATATACGTGAACGGTGAGGATATCCGGTTCGGGGCGGGAACCGATGCGTGTATAAGCGAAAAGGATGAGGTATCTATTGTTCCAGCTATTGCCGGGGGATAAGTACCGGTAATGATTAAGTTCTTCCAGTTCTTTGTTGAGAAGTACAGACACCACCCCAAGCACTCTAAGGAGGATGCTGAATACCAGGCCCGTCCTCGTAACGGTCAGATCTGTCAGAATTGTACCATGTTCCGTGCCCCTAATCAGTGTACCGCCGTCAAGGGATCGATCTCACCTCGTGGGTGGTGTGCCTGGTATAAGCGTTCTAAACTGGCTAAAGGGCACGTAAAAGAGAACTAATAACTTCTTCTGATTAAAGGAGTTACTGATTAACCGAATATACTATCGGTATAGTCAGCGTTCTTCCTCGTTCCAGGCGCAAGGCTCGGAAGCCGGGCGTGTGTAGCAAAGCCCTAGAATTGAGAAATAAATTTGTTAATCTCCGGGTAGATCTCCAGATAGGTGCGTGTACGGAGCTTGTAACCGTCCTTCTTAGGGTCAGCATCAAATCTAAAGCGGATCTTGAATAGCTTATATGACTTGTTATCCTTCTTGGAATGGGCACGAAGAACTAATGATGGATTACCTCCCTCACTCTCTGTCTCCCAATCAAGAACTGAGCTCTTAAGACCTTTCTCGAACTTACTAAAGAAGTTAGGATCAAAGATTTGAACTGCTTTCCCTGCGGCTGAAATTGCTATGATATCAGGTTCTTCACCTTGAACGGCGGCGCGGAAGCCATCGATGATGGTTTGTGCGTTCGGTCTCTTACTCTGGATCTTATCAAATATTGATTGTACGGCCTTGAAGAGCTTAAGCTTATCATGGGTTGTATAATTAGGGTCGTTTCTATCGGTATAGATACCAACTAGCTTTAATGTCCTGGGGTCGAGGGTAGCAAGATCTTGAGGTGTTACCTTAATACCGATATTAGCTAATGCTTCCTTAATCTGAACAGCAACATCGGTGCCTGCCCATTGACCGAAAGTCTTTGAACCATACTTTAATGAAATTCTTTTTACTACTTTATTATTAACTAAAATATCGACATCAGACTTTGTACCCGATTGACTTACTGTTCCTATTGGTGTAACACCAATATTACCTTTCATCTTACCAACGTCATCGAGTATAGTAGAAGCAGAGGTTACGGAATGGATTGCTGATTCCTTTATCTTATCAACCTCTGGTGAATTTCTATACTTTGGATTCTGAAGGGCAAGAAGAGCAGCTTCAGGTAGACTTGCCGTGTTTAGTGTTACTGTCTTATCACCTGACTTATATGCATACTTCTTTTGGAAGTAATTATCCATAATTGTTGATACTTGCTTGATAGTAACTTTACCTGGATTAAGGATATAAGCAACACAAGCTGCGGCAAAAACAAATTCAAAAACATCACCCTTATTAGGTGCTACGGCTTCGGTAAGGTATTGACTAAAAGATAACATATATTAATAAATTTATTTAATTAGGCCTGATGAGAAATAAATACTTATGATAATTTATGAACAAAGATATCCATCTCTTATTTGAGGCGTATCAAAAGGCTCGTACTGAAAAGCCTGATCACGGTCTTGCACAAAGTGTAAAAAAACATCTTCATAAGGTCTTCGGCGACGATTATGATGAAACTAAAGCATCTCATGAAGCAAAGAAAATCGCTGGTGTAGAGGATGAAGAGCTCGGTCATGATCCAGCTGAAGTAGCTGAATATGATAAAGCGAGAGAGGAGATCAGTTTTCATAAGTATCCATTCTGGGATGCCTATCACGCTGTAAAGGAAGGTGCATGGTCAGAAGAAGATTTCCATCAATGGTGTCAGACTGTCTGGAATGACGGTGCCGAATCAGCTCATGCACGTCACCCGGAGGACGAAGAAGTTCCTGGTACAGAAGAGGAAGAGGACGCTGATGAAGTAGATAGTGATGCATCAATTCAACCAGGAGTTGTATAATGAATAAAGATATACATTTAATTTTTGAAGCTTATAAGAAGAAGCTAATGGAGAACGCAGAGGGTACATTAATACCTTCTGATAGTGAAATACAAGCTGCCTTAGAAAAGTACAACAGTAAGTGCTCAGTACAAGATGTAAAAGATGCTATTATCCAGGTGATTGAAAGATATAAGCCTACTGACGCAGATGATCTTAAAAATGGACTCTATGAAGAACATCAGGATATAAGCAATCATCAAATCGGTGTGGGTAAGCAAAGATTTCCTTATAAAGAATATTCTGTTGCCGAGGTTGCTGTACATCTAGCAAACACAAAGAGAATGTGGAATAGTATGAAGGAACGTAATGCAAGAGGTGAGAATGCAGAAGAGGCAAATAAGACCCTAACAGCAAATGATATTCACCGTATTGTTGAAGATGCTTTTAAGACAAAGGGAGAGGAGTCTAGACACTACCCAGGCATTGTCGGCATCTACTCTAGTGCTATTTACAGTGTTTTAGATGACAAGGGATATAGCTATTTTGATAGCAAGGTACAGGATGCAGTTAGCGCTTATGAGGATCATTGCTTACAGGCTCATGAAGAGTACGGTGAGAGTCACAGTGATCGCGGCCCATCATTAACACACGCTCAGGACCCAGAAACCGGAGTACTCTGGTATAATTGGGGTGGTGAGTCATACTACAATAGTGCAGCTGTTAATGCAGCATTTGAGCTAGCTCACAAAGAGGGTCTAAGTAAGGTTATTATTAACGGTCTCTCCTAATATGAAAAACGATTTACACCTTATTGCTGAAGCGTATTCAAGAATTTATCTAGAATCAGATGCTGATTTTAGAGATGAAGATATACGTGCTGGTGCCCTAGAGCATGAAGATCTCGAAAAGGAACAAAATGATGTCGATCAAATTGAGCATGACGAAAAAATTTTTAAGTATCAGACAGGTACAAAATATGTAAACGTAATATATCAACCTGAAGGTTATAATCAGAAGATATCCGCCTATGGTGAGATACAAAAGATCGTAGCACCAGGTAAGGTGCTTGTACGCATGCGTTCAGGACCTGATCAAGTAAATCAATCGGGTCCAAATAGTAGTGTGGTACCAAATAAGTTTGGTAGTAAGGGTAAAGATTTTACATTTGATTATGTTATCAAGTATTATCCAAAACGCGGGCCAAAGGTTATATTTCCACCACAGGATGACAAATACATTACTGATATCGGAAACTCTGTTAACGTTGGTCGCTTAAATCAATACGACTATTCAAGTGATCGCCTTTTAAAACAATGATAGGCTTAAGAGACAAAATTTATCTTGCTAAGGCTTATAACGATATGTATAAGCCGGTTGTTGAGAATGACATGATGGGTCAGAGTAATGATCAATCTGAAACTGCAAAGCAAGCAGAGCCAGTTACACCTACTTCGGTTATACCACCAGAGGGTACAGCACAGCCATCTAAACAGCAACAGCCGCCTCAGGGTTCTAAAGTTTTTAGCGGTGATAAAAATATGATTTTTAATATTAGTGATCTTGAGGAACATGCATCAAGAATACGTGAGCTTATCAAACATAATAACAATCAGCGCTTCGTTACTTCGAACATAACAAAAATTGGTGACACGATTTATACTTCTGATGAAGCAGCACCGGGTACAATACCTGCTTTAATTCCTGTACCGCGCGGTCGACAGATATAAAGTAACATTTGTTGAATAAATATTAATATATGTTAAAAGATAGTAGATATATTGCTGATGCTTATACATTCGTACAGGAAGTAACTGTACCAGGTGCTACTGTCGCAACTACACAATCACCTGTACTCGGTACACCTATTGGTAGTCAAAATGAGCAGAAGGCAGTAGAGCAGCCAAAGAAAGATATAAAGGACTGGATAAGACTTCCTTTTATTCATACACCATTTCAGGCAAGAATGGCTGCAATTTTAATAGTAGAACTTCTCAATAATATGTGCGCTACAGATGCACTAAAGGATCTTGTTCTTAAAGAGATCCGTACGAGTAACAGACTTCATAGAAAGAAGTAAGAAAGTATATGAAACTATCCGCAGAAATCATTCATGAGCGGATGTTTGATGATCTTAGACAGCAGCTTAAAGATTTTCATAAAAAGCGTGAAGATTCATACGTAAGCGATTTGCAAGATAACCTTCATGAGGGTATTGAAAGTCCACATGATACCAAACTTGTAAAAAAGTTAGTAGCAAAATATGCAGAAGATACTCCATTTTGTACACTTCAGTTTGTAAAGAAATATGTAATGGAGACGTCTGACAGTCTTACCGATGCTTTTAATGAAGGTATTCTTGATAAAGAAGAATATGAAGTAGCTTTCAGTACACTCAAGTATATGTTAATAGCAGCAGAAATGGACGTGGATCCTGAAACTAAAATTACTTACAAAGGTTGATGTAGCTATTAGATTGACTAATTATTTGCTATGAAAAAGAAACACATCAAAGTAACCGCTGATTATGTTATTGATGAATATCTTGCTGCTAAGAAACTCAAAGGTAGTGAAAAAACTTTAGCTATGAATAGGGTTAAATACCTTTCCACAAAGCTAAATCATTTTGTAGATGAGGAAGCTCAAAAATCTAAGTAAACATCTTTCTTTTGTTTAGCAAGATCAATTTGCTCTTTTATACAGCTGCGACCTGTATTAAATCTATAAGATTTACAAACCGGACATATTGCACGTTCATAAAGCAATACAGCATCACACCCCTCACAAACTTTATAAAGATAGTGCATATTAAGAATATATTCATATGCTGTATCACGGACATGATCGCTGATTAGTTTTTCAACGATTTCTTTCTTTTTCTTTGGCATTTATTAAATAATTAGGTGAACGATTCATCGAAATCAATTTATATGATATACGAGAGTAAGCTCGGTATTAATAACACTACCCGTAATACCGATTCATATACATTTACTCCAGCTGAATATTCTAAAGTTTATAATCAAGCAGAAGAAACACATAAGTCTCTTAAAACAATAATTGCAAAAAAATTAATGGATTGCTCTAACAGAAGTACTGTTGGACGAAAAGAAGACTATGCAGTAATTCTGCATACACTCAATAGCGTAATAAAAGATATTAACGAAATTTTACAGTAGAAAATAATTTTGTTTTCTCTATAATGTTGATATGTCGAGTGAGAAAACTATTATTTCTTGGAATAAGATAATTACTGATACTCTATTGCTTTCAAAGCAGTTAAAGGATATTGACGCTATTATAACAGTAAGTAGAGGCGGATGTATACCGGGTGCGTTACTCGCTTATCATTTAAATGTAAAGACAGTCGTAAATTTTGCTATACAGAGCTATAGTGACGATAAAACACAAAATAATATTACTGTACTTCAATATCCTGATAGTGAATTTCTTATTACCAATAAGAATAAAAATGTACTCGTTGTCGATGATCTCTCAGATAAGGGCACAACTCTCGCTTTTATTCAGCGATATTTAAACTCATATAAAATACATCCTTTATTCTGTACTCTCTACGTGAAGAACGGTACTGCTCTAATGCCCGACCATTATATCGAGACGTTCGATAGCAATATCTGGTTAGAATTTCCTTGGGATAATTTATCTGATTCTCTTGCGAGTTTTATCCCGGCGTAGTTTTTCTCTTTTTTTTCTATTAAGAATTCTATCATCTATACTGATAGTTTCGAGACTATTACCTATATAGCCTGTGCCACCGTTACCACCTAGCTGACGTGTATCACCAGCATCACCAGGAACAGGCGGTGCAGACCCCTTTCTCATAACGTTAAAATCTTCGAGAAGTCGCTTAACCGTTGTTTCGAATTGCATTTATTTCACCTTTTAGAGTTTCAACTTCGTGTTTTAATTCCTTTATACACGATACTAGGTATGGTACAACACGCTGGTAATCGACACCTAAATAACCATTTGATTTTGTACTCACGGCCTGTGGTATTGTATTTTGTATCTCTTGAGCAATTAACCCGATATCTTCACCAGTGTTACTTGCTGATGCATTCCAGGTAAATGTATAACCGTTAATGTTATCAAGCGTATGCAGAGCATTATTAATTGGTTTAACGTTATCCTTAAGACGTATATCTGAAGTATAGAACGCTGTTATATCACCGTTTGCAAAGATGTTATTGGTGTAAACATTACCTGTTCCTGTAGTAATATCATTACCTTGTGTAAAGACTGAACCACAGGTTACATTACCACAGGTTAATGTGCCACCGGCGTACAAATTACCACGCGCACTAATCGTATCAGTAGCAGTAATCTTACCTATATTATTAATATTACCTGTTACACTAAGAGACGAATTTATTGTAGTAGAAGGGAATATATTTAAAGTTGTCGCTGTAGGGTTCAGTAAAAATACGTTAGAGCACAAACTCACAGTAGTTGATGTTGCCGTAGGTCTGTTTACTATAACACCGTTTGTGCCTTGGAAGTTTGCTTGAGCAAGTAGTACAGAAAAGTCTAGTGCAGTTACTGTTGATATATCTGTTCTGCCTACGAACTGACCAGGTCCTACAACCATGTCGGTTACATTGTTTGTATTAAAGCTAGGATTTAATTTAACAGTATTAGCAGGCATGGTTGCTAGCAATGAATTATCAACCCCGTTTACTGCAATAGTAATAGGTGCATTTGCATCATATTTTACTAATCCTCCACCTACACAGCCCTGGGAAATATATTGTGGTATAATACCACCTTGTTGAATTTGAAGTTGATTTAAATTGTCAAAATAAAAGACTTCAGGATTTATCAATACAGTGAAGCTGTAATTTTCAAAATCAGTAGCAAGAGGAGGTACTGCGCTTTTACTTGAAAGTGCATAAAGACTGCGTGTTGACCGATCGTATACAAAGTCACCAATTTCAGCGCCCGTCAATGTATAATATGCTTCTTGTGATAGACCTGTACCACCGTAATTACCAAACAACGTACCAATAGATCCGAAATTTTTGGTATCGACAGGTATACCACCTGTGGTCTGTCCGTCACCGACAAAGAGGCGCTGTGTATCAACAACCCATGCCGGTTCACCGTTTGAAAATGTAATTCCTGTCCCTAAGGCTTCTCTACGCTGTAGATCGGTGCCGCTTCTAAAAAGAATCTTAACAATTTGATTAGCCATATTATTGAATTATTTATTAGATACCCTGGGAATTATAAATACTTATATGAGTAAAGTATCAACGCCAACAGCTGCAAAATATAAACCAGCACAAATAGTTAAAGCATATTCAGCTGTTATTGACGGTAAGAATAAGATAAATGTATTTGATTTAAATAGTGGCATTAGATCATATAGTATAAATCTCGGCAATGTAATGATAATAAACGGTCCAATTGTAACACAGGATAAACTCACAATAGTTGTACAGGATGGTAAAGGTAAAACAACCGGAAAAGTATATTCTTTAAAAAACGGCATACTATCATATAGCTTTACAATCAATAATAAATAATTATAAGCCTATGAATGAGCACGATTATGCAGTGCGCGATATGGAGGAAATGCGCAGAGATCTCGATTCCTTGTATAGAACTGTTTATCAAGGTAATGGTACCCCGTCGCTCGTTAATCAGGTCTCTAAACTAGAGCACAGGCTGACTGCTATGGAAGAAAAAATGGATTCAAGCTTTGAATCCATAGATACAGAAATGACACTCAAGTTTAAAAATATTACTGATGTTGTTAATGAGCGATTCAATTTAATTTCATACCAAATAACTCAAGAGTTTGAAAAGAGAAGAACTGATCATCATATTAATTGGAATAAGAAGACAAGTGTCATGGCTGCTTGTATTGCTGGAGTATGCTCGATATTATCGGTCTTTATAAGTGAATTCCTGCGACACGTAAAATAGTTGCTTCTACCTACGCTTAGTATAAAATGCGTAGTAATAAATTTAATCGATACAAACACAGTAGACCAAGAAATTGACCCTTCAGGCTTTGAGTTAATTTCCGATGACAATTATCCGTTCTGCTTAATTGGATTTAAAATTAATGACAAGTATGACCATCTTCGCCATCATCTAGGTAAGGATTTTAAATCAAACGATTATATTCATTTCGTACATCAACCAGAAGTATACCCATTATTTTTTAGAGGTATAACATTTAATCTGCATCCATCATTTAATGGTCTAATTAATGATTTGAATGATCTCAATACCGGTCTCAATTACACTGTAGAACGATATAAACAAGTATTAAAAAAATACGACCTCCACTGTAATAACTGCGCTACACATGTAGCTCCAGGTGTACATCCTATTGATAGTGAGTGCATTACTCTCCTCGCTAAAGAGCACATCTCAGTTAATAAAATGTATGAGAATATTTTCTCAAGTGAAGATATTCCATATTTTCAATCAGTTGGCTATATTACAATTTTTATTCTCAGCAATAAGAATACTGCAAACTCTTCTAATTTTAAAGCCTTAAAGCAAATAGTAGAAAATTACAAAAAGAGTAGAGGATAGAACTAAATACTTTTCTCGAAGGAGCAGAAGTATGTTCTACTAGGGGCGGGTTGGCGGGAACTGAGGAAGTTACTAGTAGTATACTACTGCTCCTTTTTTTATTGCATTAATAATAATATTACTCTATTGTATATAAATGCAAACATTTCTTCCGTATAACGATTTTTATAAATCAGGCGAGGTATTAGATCAAAAGCGCCTAGGTAAGCAGCGAGTGGAGGTTTTACAAATGCTTAATAAAATTCGTGGTTTGTCAAAAGGCAGGGGTTGGTCTAATCATCCCTGTACGAAGATGTGGAGCAAGACACCTAACGCTTTGGTTGAATATGGTGTGCAAATTTGTCTTGCATGGAGAGCGAGGGGATATAAGGACACATGCTTAGAGAAAATTAAAGCACATTATGATGTGAGAGATACGAATAGTATGCCAGGTTGGTTAGGTAATACTGATTTGCATATATCGCACAAATCGATGCTTATACAAAAGAAGCCTGAATTTTATAAGCATATTTGGCCTGAGGTTCCTACAAATTTAGAATACATATGGCCGGAACCATAAATATTTTTATGGAGAAATTTCCTCTTGAAAATACACTCCTCTTTAAGAAATACAGAGAGGAGAAGAAACAGATAGAGGAAAATAAGTGGTATTTGTCAGAAAAAGCAGGTAGAGATGTAGGTTGGGAGAAGGCATTACTCGACTGGATGTTGTACCACAAAAAAGATTACTTGAAAAAGAAGAACCAGTAATCTACTATTAGTAGTGATGCAAGCACTACATTATAAAGACGTTGTTTTAGTACCCAGTTATTCCGATCTCGATTCAAGATCACTCGCTAATACAACCACAGAACTCGCAGGTTTTGAATTTAACGTACCTGTTGTACCTTCAAATATGAAGTGTACTATTAATATTAATACCGCTCGCACGCTATCTAATAATGGGTATTTTTACATCATGCATCGCTTTGATGTTGATACTGTTGAACTCGTAAGAATTGCTAATTATGAGGGCTGGAAGCTTGTGTCAATTAGCGTAGGTGTAAATGATAGTGATATAAAAATACTACAAGAGTTATACAACTCTGGACATAGAGTTGATTTTATTACCGTTGACATTGCTCATGGTCACCACAAGAAGATGAAGGATACGCTGGCTCATTTACAAAAGTTTCGCGATAACGGGACAAAAATTATCGCTGGTAATATTGTAACTAATGAAGCAGCATATGATTTGATTAAATGGGGCGCTGACGTCGTGAAGGTAGGTATTGGTCAGGGGTATGTTTGCACAACAAAAGATAAAACAGGTTTTACAATGCCGATGTTTTCATGTATTAATAAGATGCCTGTTCATATACCTATTATCGCCGATGGTGGTATTCGTTGTAACGGTGATATAGCTAAGGCAATTGTTGCAGGTGCATCAATGGTTATGGCGGGAAGTATGTTTGCAAAACTAGCTGATAGTCCATCAGCTACATTTAAGGACCCTCATACTGGTGAGACATTAAAGGAATACTACGGATCAGCTAGCTTCTACAATAAGGGTCACAATAAGAACATTGAAGGAAAACGCGAGTTAATAGAAGCTGACACAATGACATATCTTCAAAAAATGCAAGAAATACAGGAAGATCTGCAAAGCGCTATTAGTTATGCAGGAGGTACAAAGCTAGAAGATCTACGTAAAGTAAAATACTTTACTCAGTCTGTTTAGGTGAACGATGATTCAGTAACATTACTATTGTTACTAAATGCAGCATTAGAACCCTGCAGCTGACCAAGACCGCGTATATAATCAGCTCTATGATCTTGTACAGTAGTAGCAAGCTTTGTATTACTGCCAAGGAATGAATACTTAGTTGGTGCCATTGTAATAGCATCATAATGACCACCATCACCTACACATACAATGGGCGCGTTGAGGGCTGATTGTTTTACTGCCATTTCTTTTATTAATTTCTCTCTTGCTAATTTAGGTAAGCCGCGTAGTGGAAGGTTCTCTTGTGTAAATGTACCGCCGTACCCTGCACCAGGTATATAAGCACCTAAACCAGCTCCTGGTAATCCATATTCACCTAATGCATCAATCATTGTAATTGTTTCAATACCTTTCGGCATAAAATCAGGTTTTTCGGATATATCAGTAAGCGATAGCGGGCGAGCAGTTGCTAGAGTATCTGGTGTGACACCAGATGCAAGAATATCGACTTCAGTTACATTTTTCTTCGCTATAACAGGACAAGCAGTACTAAATTCCATCATGCCACCACCTATAGGAATATTAAATTGTGTAAGTGTAACACCCACTTTGGTACCAGCAGGTATAACGCCGAGAAATAGGTCTTCAGGTAGAACAGCTGCAACACGCGCAGTATCATTGTATCCCATATATACCGGTGTTAATTGATCAGCACCTATATCAACACCAGCGGAACCAATACTTGGTGTACCTGTCACTTCATCAAGATGAGCTGTATCACTTGTTATTGCAGTACCCATTGGGGTTACTTTTCCTGTCTCAGGTGTACCAGGAGCAGCACTACCAGAGTGTTGGTGAGGCAGTGTGGCGTGTAATGCACCGACAGTGTGAGCTTCACTGTAGAAGATAGGTCCCTCAACGAATAGTGAGCCTCTTATAACTGTCTTACCAGTAACACCAAGATCACTGTCAACGAGAACTTGATCTTTATCACGCTGAGTAAGTGTTAATACGTCAGCAACAAGTGCAAGTCTCTTACCACCATCAATCGTTACTTCAAGTGCACTACCAATATTGACTTGTTCACCTGTAATGTTTGTCATGGCACCGGAGATGTTTACAACACCGTATGATTTCATGTTCATACCACCTGCACCAACAAGAAGACTATATCTATTTGCAACGTTTAAGGTATACGTACCACCAGGTAGATCATCAACCTGTACAACTTCTACAAGGGGTGTAGGACATTGAACCATTGCAGTGTGTGTCTCATGAACCTGAACTTGAGCTGGTTCACACTTACCGAACATATCGACACGTATAGCACCCCAGTCGTTCATTACAAGGCCGATAGTCTCAATCTTATTCTTTTCTATTTCAATTACTTCTGTACCTCCTTTGCCCATTGCTGCTTCTATTTTTGCTAGCTCAGGTATGATTCTTGCGTACTGTAAAGGTAATGCAATTTTTTCAGGATCTGGTACCCAAACACCACCGAAAGAGCTTGGACTAAATCCAGGTAGCTTGCCATATGGTCCGAGACATAATGGACATTTTTCTTTAGGAACAGTGTTGGGCATGAACCCGGGTACACGTACTAATGGCTTGAATCCATTATCTACAATAGCTCCAGTACTATTAATTAGTACACCTCTCGGAGTTATTGTCCAACCGTAGAGTGCTTGGCCATCCAACGGATGGCCTGCTGCATCGAGTTGATGTACAGGTAATATGCCTCCGGATGTCTCTGTTCCGCCACCTGCACCTGTTGAACCGGTATTATTATCACTTGTACTAACTGAAACTTTGTAGCCAAAGGTACCGGTTACATCGGTAAACAAATTATTTGCAGCAATAGATCTATTGTATGTATCAATATCTGTACATACAGGACACAAAGCAGGTACACCAGCTTTCTTTTGTTTGGTAGAGTTTATTTTAAGAAGCTTAGTATTGAGTTTATCGTTTACTGCATCACATCTCTGAATATCAAACAATTGCTTAGTATCAGCAATATCATTCATTTTCTGTTTCCACTGTTCGTATAAAAAGACACGACCTGGGTCACCAACTTTTCTATAACTATCACCTGCTACTACACAGTCATAATCCATCTGTGAATATTCGTTACGTGTACCACGTACAGTTGAGAATGAATCACCGAGAACTAATTTTTGATCATTGTTGACAGCAAGTTCGATATTTGCTTGGTTATTAAATTCCTTAAATGATCCTGAAAAATGTGTAAGCTTGAGAAGTTCACGCTGATCAGTATTAACAAATGATAGAGTACCTCCCTTTTGATTTATAACGTATTTGTTTCTATACGTTTCGGTATTG
>Ga0208257_1000414_pt1 | contig 12670 bp, 14 predicted proteins | sample CryBogCBH10Sep07_FD_184610 | JGI IMG/M metagenome (GOLD analysis project Ga0208257, IMG submission 184610) | Freshwater microbial communities from Crystal Bog, Wisconsin, USA - CBH10Sep07 (SPAdes) | ecosystem: Environmental > Aquatic > Freshwater > Lake | place: Crystal Bog, Wisconsin, USA... | reverse complement strand
GGTACAGGTGCTGCTAGTTTTAGAGATCCTGCTTATGGCAGAGAATTACTTAAAAATACTGATGCTTTAAAAGGTTTAGGCGTTACCGATGAAACTATTGCTAAAATGCAGCAAGCTCGGAACGTAAGTAAACAAGTAGATATACTACAAAAAAACTGGCCTAAGTTTAAAGATATAGAAGATGTATCTGGTTTTATCAAAGACCTTAATTCAAAGATGGAGGACTTAAAAGGTCCTGAATCTCCATTACAAAAAGTTAAGATTACAGCTACAGGCGATGGTCGTTGGAACGTATTTAAACCCACAGGTGAACTTGTAGGCACTGCTGATTCACATGAGATGGCATTTAAGTTAGCTGAGGATACGGTATCTAATTTGCCATCAGATAAAGCTGCTGAAGATTTAAAGAAAATTGGAACACCTGAAAAAGAAAGTTTCTTAGACAGACTTAAAAAAGGTGATCAAAGATTAGGTATTACACAGTTTCCTGCTATTAGTAAGTTTATTGCAGACGTATCAGATTCTGTAGCTAATGCTTGGAACTTTTCTAGAGCAATACCAAAGCTAGAAGGTTTTAAGAAAATCATTAACGAATGGACTGGTAGCAGACAAATAGCATCCATGAAAATGGAAGGCTTTTTAAAGGAAATAAAACGTTTAGCACCAGAAAAAACAGTACGTGAAGGTATAGCAAATTGGATAGATGCTGGCGGTGATCATGCAGAATTAACTAGACGTTTAAATGCTACAACTAAAGCAGGTCTTAAACGTGGTTATGAAGCTGCACTTAAGTTAACACCAGAAGAAATACAATTAGCACAGACAATTAAACGTTTCTTTGATGATGAATTTGAACGTGGCAACAAAGCAGGTATATTAAAAGACGAACAGTTTAGAGAAAACTACGTTACACAGTTAATTGATAGACCTTATGTTGGCGGTGGCGTTGGTTCTAAATTCTTTGGCAAGCTATCTACAGTATTTCAATATAGCAAAGAACGTACATTTCCAAACTTTGGTGAATTAGAAGCAGCAGACTTTAGTGTTAAGACTAAAGATATTGGTGAAATTATAGGTGCTTATTCTAATTCTCTTACTAAAGCTATAGAGACTAGAAAAATGATCGAATCGTTAAAAAACGAAGTAAACGATCAAGGTCAAAAGTTAGCTTATTCAGGTAAAATACCAGATGAAGAAACAGGTTCTTATCAAACTGTAGATCACCCATCTTTACGTAATATAAAGTTACATGAAGATATTGCATCACATTTACGTAATGTTTTAGGTAAATCTGCCATTAGGGAATGGTACGATCAACCTGGAAGCCCTATTGCAAAGTTAGGTAAAGGTGCAACTAAATTTATAGATACCGCCAATAAGACTCTTGGTAATACGATGTTATCAGGTCTTTCAACGTTTCACGTTTTCCATGAAACAAAACGTGCTGCTGGTAATCGTATAAATGTACTTAATCTTAAAGAAATTAGTTATGATGATCCAATGGTACAACGTGCAGTTAAATCGTCACTAATGCTTTATGGTGATCACGATGCAGCTGCAATGTTTCAAGAAGGTTTGGGTGGTGGTCGCAGTTTAACAGACAAGGTACCAGGTTTAAGAGAAGTTAATAAAGCTGTATCTGAATGGACTTTTAAAGAAGTAATACCAAGATTAAAATATTCTACTTGGTTAGCTTTACGTGAACGCAACTTGGAACTTCTTAAAGACGAAATAAGCAGAGGTGAAGTTACACAAGCTGACGTAGAATATCTTGCTGCTAAACAAACAAACGCAAGGTTCGGTGAATTAAATTACGCAGATATGGGACGTAATCCTACACTGCAACATCTTTATAGTTTTGCTGCTTTGGCACCTGATTTCTTTGAATCTAATTTACGTAATTACGGTCAAGTAGGCGTAGGTCTTACTGGATCAAAAGTTGGACGTGAACCTTTAAAAGCATTTTTAACTACTGCTATAGGTGTATATGTAGCTGCTCGTGTGCTTAATAAAGCAATCGATGATGACTATCATTGGGATGAACCATTTGGTGTAATACATAATGGTAAATCTTACACCATGAGAAATGAAGCAGAAGATCTATGGCGTGCAATGAAAAGCACACGTAGGTATATATCTGGTCGTACATCACCTGTTGTAGGTACAGCAGTAGATTTATTTACTGGTAGAAACTATCGTGGTGAAGCAGTAACTGCTATGGAAAGTTTAAGAGACTTTGCTGCAAAAGTAATTCCTTTATCTTTCCGTTGGTTGCCTGGTGTTAAGACTCTCAATGATATGATCAGTCCTACTCAGAAGGCACGAGAGGTATCTATCTTTGATCAGTTTTTATCTTCACAAGGTTTACAAGTTGGTCGTGCATCAGATATAAGTGATGCCTATAAGATCAAAAAAGAATGGAACGATTTATTACCAGAAGGCGATCCACTTAAAAAGAAGGAAGATACAGGCGTTTACCCAGTCAGTCCTTATCAACAAATTCGTTACGGATTAGAAGATAAAGATGACAATAAAGTAATGAGTGAATTAAATCGTATAGCTCCTAAAACAAGCGACGATGTAAAGAAACTAGAACGTTCATTACAGGCATCATTAACGCATCTTTGGACTGGCAGTGCTAAAGGCGACGCAGCATTTATTGCAAGTCTCAGTCCTAAAGATCAATACAAGGTACTCAAAGCACAGTTTATGCGTGAGGCTATGTATGGTAAGTTTTTATTCTTATTGGATAAATACGCTAAAGATCACAATATAGAGTATCAACCTAAAGAATATGTACCAAGTCCAGATAGGGATATTTACAGTAAATTTAGAGAAAACGGAGCAATCAAAGTACCACCTAAACCATGAGTAGTCCTTTTCCAGATGAAGTAGAATACAACATGGACGCTGCCGAGACAGGGCGTAGTGGCTGCTTATTGCCTAACATAGACGATGATTCGTCAGGAGATCCAGATTACGATGAAGCGACGGATTAAAGCAGCAGCAGTTAAAGACGCTGAAGGCGAACTTCATTTAGGCCGTGTACACGATGACACAGGTGTAGATGGAGAGCGTGGCTTTTTATTGAACGATGGATCATTTGTAGATCGTCGTAAAGGTATGCAAGTCGCTCGTGAATCTGGTCAGCTTATAGATGACGAAGGTAGCGAAGAATTGCATAGTCACATGACTATGATGGACGATTACCCAGATGATATGGGGCCAGCACACGGTGATACTACCGATGAAAAAGAAGATGATGATATTTCTACAAAGACTGTTCTATTTGTTTGCAATCCACTTTTCGTGGATATGGCTACACGACTTGCACGAGACTTTAAAAAAGTCTATCTCCACGTTCCAGTAGCTGGTAGCTTTCCAACCATGAATCATGGCATGGTAGGCTATGGTTTAGAAGGTGTAGAGCTTGTAGATAATATGTGGGATAAGTTTGATGAAATAGATTTGTTTGTATTCCCAGACTTAGGCCATGCAGCTTTACAAGTACAATTAGAGAAAATGGGTAAACGTGTATGGGGTGCACGTTACGGTGAAGAGCTAGAAATTTACCGTGATGTAACAAAAGAGCTAATGGAGAAAGAAGGCTTACCAGTACAACCTTGGAAAATGATGACTGGTATGAAGGCTTTGCGTGAGTATTTACAGACGCACGAGAATCAGCATATAAAGATTAATAAATGGCGTGGCGTTACAGAATCATTCTTTGCACCTCGCTACGATATTGTAGCACCAAAGCTGGATGAAATAGCAGCCAAGTTAGGTGCTTTCCAAGAGGTCTTAGAATTTATTGTAGAAGATGATTTACCAGATAAAGTAGAAATTGGGTTAGATTGCTACTGCATAGATGGCAAATACCCTAAGAATACTTTGTGTGGTATTGAAGTTAAGGACTTGGGATACGTGGGCGAAATGATGCCTTACAAAGATATACCAGAGCCTATAACACGTTGGACTGATACGATGGCTAAGTATATGGGACGTGCAGGTTATAGAGGCTTTTTAAGCAACGAGATACGTATTGGTAAGGATAAAGAACCATACATGATCGATGCTACGTGCCGTGCTCCTTGCCCACCTAATGAACTTTATTGCGAGCTATATACCAACCTATCAGAGATTATCTGGCATGGTGCTAATGGCGTTTTAGTAGAGCCTATACCAGCAGGTAAGTTTGGCGTAGAGGTTATACTTAAGTCTGCATGGGCTGAAAAGAACTGGCAGCAAATCAGTTTTGATCCCAAGTACCGCAGGAACATCAAGTTATTCAATGCCGTAAAGGTAGATGATAACTATTACATAGTCCCACAAGATGACGAAATGATAGAGATAGGAGCAGTAGTAGGCTGGGGTGATACCCTAGAAGAGGCCATAGAAATGGTCAAAGAAGCAGGCGATACTATAGAAGGTTATGGCATTAAATTTAACGTTGGACCAGTCGAGATGGCTAAGGAACAAGTAGCTAAAATCGAGGAGTTTGGCGTATCACCATTTTCCATTGAATCTGAAAAAGAAAAATCTTAACTAACAACATGAAAGTTTTCCGCTATATTTTACCTCTGATAGTTTTATCGATACAGGCGTGTGCTACTATTGTTAGCACTCAAGATGTATCCCTGCCATACGTCCTTACTGGTTTGTCCCCTACTAATCCAGTATATGTTACATCTGGTATCCCATTTCAACAGGCAAGCGACATTCTTGTTGTCGACGTAGGTCAATCTTCAGCTCTTCGTAGCCCAGCAGACGTATTAGTATTAGGCTCAGACTACACTGTATCGGGTGGTGGATATAACACGACTAATCAAATGCAGCTTGGTACGTTAAGAGTAGTAACCAATTCAGCATCTAAGAATGTTATAGCTGGTGATACCATTTACGTATTACACAACTCTCCAGCCAACCAATTATCAGTCTTTGCTAATAGCGGATATTTAACGGCAAACATGATAGAACAAGGATTAGATAAATCGGCTCTTTTGGCACAGCAGGCTTTAAATGGCAATGCAACCAGCTTACACGTCGAAGCATGGGAAACAGGCAACACTATACCTCCACAACTACTTATGACCAAGAACGCAAGGTCAGGTAGCATATTAGGATTTGATGCTAATGGTAATGTTACATTCTTTCCTACGTCTGCATCTACAATTAACTATGTTAACAGCATTACGGCTGGTGCAGGTATAACGACCAACAACAGTACAGGTAATGTTCTTATTACTAATAGTGGTGTATTAACATTAACAGGTGGTACTGGTATCAGTGTTAGCGGTTCTACAGGCAATATAACGATTAACTCTACAACTAACGGTACAGTTACCAGTGTTAGCGATACAGGTGTTAGTCCTTTATTTACCACATCTGTAACCAATTCTACAACCAATGCTAGCATTACCCATGCTTTATCTAACGCAGCAGGCAATACGATCTTTGGTAACATACTACCGACAACTACATACCCAGCTTATTATACAATTAGTAGCTTTCTAGATACGTTTAATAACACACAGGGTAGTTTACTATATCGTGGTTCTTCCTCATGGCAGGCTTTGACTCCAGGCACATCTGGTCAGGTATTAACATCTGGAGGCTCGGGTGCTAATCCTACATGGACTACTTTAACAGGTGGTGGCACTGTAACCTCTTTTAGTTCTGGTAACTTTAGTCCTTTGTTTACAACGGTTGTTACTAATAACACAACGACTCCAGCTCTTTCATTTATTACAAGCAATGTAGCAGCAAGTACGGTTTATAGTAATATTTATGGCGTATCTGGTCCTCCTAGCTTTAACACAATTACTAGTGTTTTAGATAACACATTAGGTAGTGGACAAGGTTACATACCTTACCGTGGGGCTACAACTTGGACTTCACTAACCCCAGGTACGGCAGGACAGGTTCTTACTTCGGGTGGTTCAGGGGCTAATCCTTCGTGGACAACAGTATCAACAGGTAGCGGTACGGTGACACAAGTAGGCGGTACAGGTTCAGTTAATGGTATTACGCTTACAGGTAATGTAACCACAACAGGCAATCTTACATTAGGCGGTACATTAACAGGAATTAGTAACTCACAATTAACTAACAATAGTATAACGATTGCTGGCACTTCTACGGCCCTAGGAGGCTCTATCTCGCAAGACACCATCACTGGCCTATCTACGACAGGCATAGTTCAACGTACGGCTGCTAACACATTAGGTATAGCTACTGCTAATGTTAATTACTTACCAGCCACCACAGGAAATTCGGCACAACTATTGGGCTCTAATGGTAGCGGTGGCTTAAGTAATGTAAGCGTAGGGTCTGGTCTTAGTTATACAGGTGGGGTATTATCAGCTACGGCAGGCGGAGGCGGTACAGTAACAACTTTTACATCGGGTAATCTTAGCCCATTATTTACTACGGCTATATCTACACCTAACACAACTCCAGCACTTAGCTTTGCTTTAAGCAGTGCTAATGCTCTTACAGTTTTAAGTAACGTAACAGGTAGTGCTGCTGCTCCTGCTTACAATACAGTGAGTGCTGTATTAGATAGTACGTTAGGTACAGGCCAAGGATATATACCCTATCGTGGAGCTACTATATGGACTTCGTTAACCCCTGGCACTTCTGGTCAAGTTTTAACTAGCGGTGGAGCTGGTGCTAATCCATCTTGGACTACCCCAGCTACAGCCCCAACAGCAGCCAATCCTACGGCCTTTGTGGGCTTAACGGCGGTTAATGGTAGTGCTACTACCTTTATAAGGTCAGACGCTGCTCCAGCCCTATCACAATCGATTAGTCCTACATGGACAGGTAATCATACGTTTAATGGTACAGTAACTATTGGTAGCAGCACAGGTAGCGTACAGGCAACGGCTGGTGTAATATCGGTTATTTCTAACACAGGTAGCGGTAACAACGTACTAGCCACTAGCCCTGTTTTAGTAACTCCTAACTTAGGTACACCTTCATATGCAGTTTTAACATCAGCTACAGGATTACCACTTAGTACAGGTGTAACAGGCACTTTACCAGTAGCAAACGGAGGTACAGGTGTTACAAGCTCATCTGGTGCTAATAGCGTTGTATTGCGTGATACTAATAGTAATGTATTTGGTAACAACTTTTTTAAGAACTTCCTTAGCCAAGCAGCTAGTGGAACAACCATCACTCTAACAGCCTCATCAAGCCCTGATATGGTGATTACGGGTTCTGGTGGGCAGGTAATTAAACTGCCTGATGCAACTACACTACCTAACGGAAACATATTCACGTTTAATAATAATCAATCTAGTGGTACAATCACTGTACAAAATAATTCTGGTACTACCATAGCCACATTACAATCTGGTTCTTTTATTGATGTCGTACTCTTATCAAATGCAACATCAACAGGTACTTGGGATTATCACAATGTTGCTCCTTCTAATGCAAGCTGGTCAACCAATACTTTAAATTGGTCTGGTAGTTATACTAACGGAACATGGAATGGTAATGCTATTGGTGTTTTATATGGAGGTACAGGTGTTACAACATCTACAGGTACAACTAATGTGGTTCTTTCTAATAGTCCTGTTTTAGTTACGCCAAATTTAGGCACACCTAGCTTTGTATCTTTAAATAACGGAACTAATCTTCCATTGAGTACAGGGGTTACAGGAACACTTCCTGTGGCTAACGGCGGTACTGGAGCTACAACGGCAAATGCTGCTCAACGTGCATTAACTCCAGCTACTAACACTATTGCATCTACAACTATTGATTGGTCTCTAAGTAATAGTTTTTATAAAACACTATCTGCTAATACCACATTTACGTTTAGCAATGCTCAAGATGGACAAGTGATTACAATTTGTTTACTTAATACTACATCTAATTACACAGTAACATGGCCTACAATTAAGTGGTCTGGTGGTACTGCACCTACTATGACTACTGGGGCACATTACGACGTGTACACAATTTACTACAACTCAACGGCTGGTGCTTACTTCGGTTCTTATGTCCAAAACTTCTAAGTTCATAGCTGCTTTCTTAATACCATTTACGGCTTTTGGTGCTCCATTTGGAGGGATGCCATTTGCTTATTGGCAAAAGATTTATATTGCACCACCTGTTGCTTTTACAGCAAATTATTTATTGGTGGCTGGAGGTGGTTCTGGTGGTTGCCGCGTAGGTGGTGGTGGTGGCGGAGGTGGAGTATTAGCTTCATCTACAACATTGCATACTGGAACGACGTACACAATTACAGTAGGAGCAGGTGGTACAGCAAATACGGATTCTTCTGGTATTGGTTATGCAGGAAACAATGGTGGTGATAGTACATTGAGTGGATCAGATATAACAACTTTAGACGCAGTTGGTGGTGGCGGAGGTGGTGATTATACAAATATTGCTGCTAAAACAGGAGGAGCAGGCGGTGGTGCTGGTGGATTTAATGGTTCGCCAAACAATACTGGTGGTTCTGGTACATCAGGCCAAGGATATGCTGGTGGATCTAATAGTCCTGCTGCTGGCGGTGGTGGTGGTGCAAATGGGTATGGTAGTAGTGGCTATTATGCAGGTTTAGGTGGTAATGGTGGTGATGGAATTACATCCTCAATTACAGGATCAACTGTTTATTACGGCGGAGGCGGTGGAGGTGCAAACGGTTATTCAGGTGCGTCAGGTAATGCAAGCGGAGGAGCAGGCGGTGGTGGATATGGAGGCAATGATAGTAATGGCGGAAATGCAACTTCCTACGGCGGTGGAGGAGGTGGTGCTCGTGACCAAAGTGATGCAGGTGGATTTACATCTGGTTATGGCTATCAAGGCGTTTTAATTATATCCTCAACAAGAACCGCTACTACAATAACAGGATCATATAGTTCTTCAACAGTGGGTAGTAATACAGTATATACTTTTACTGGTTCAGGTACTATTAAATATTGATATGAAATACTTACTTGCTGTTTTTATCATCACAACAGTTTTTGCAGAGACGTATGTTTTGAAAGACAAAAACAATGTTATATTGCAGACGTTTGTAGCAACGCCAGAAGTGGCAGCTACTTATCCTGCTTGCGTACAACAAATTTATCCTACGGCTGTAACGTGCGAACCTTACACTCAACCAACAGTTAATTTATCTGCTGCTATTGTAACCAACAACGTCTCGACAACAACGACAAGCTCTACTATTTCTATAACAACTAAAAATTCACAATGACTCCTACAACTACACGTTACCAATGGCAAAGCACGTCAGGTACTACTGCTTTAACCACGACTACTGTTACGCAAATTGCTCCTGCTGTTTCCACCACCGACTATAATGGTAACACAATAGGATCACGTAACTACCTTACAGACTTAGTCGTTTCTAATACGTCCACAACAGTTGGCACTACTGTCTCTATCCTCGATGGTTCTACTGTCATTTGGACTGCATACGCTCCTAACGTCCCATCAGGTACACAGGTAGCTCCACTCATAATCAACCTCACTACACCTATCCGTGGCAGTGCTGGTAATGCTTTAAGCATCAAGTTAGGTACTACTTCAGCTAACGTCTATTGGTCAGCTCAAGGCTTCTACGCTAACACATGAACGATCATATTAATAAGCATGGATTCGCCTATTGCATGATAGTCATGGCACTAGCGGATAGCTTTGCTTCACAGTTTAAGGGAGTCAGTCACCAGCAAGTTAGCCAGATGAATTGGCTCGACTGGGCTGTTAGTATAGCTGAGTTTGTAGCAGCTTCGGGTACAGTCATTGCAGCCTATTTAAAGAATCAACCATATGAAACGCCTACCACTCTTTCTTCTACCCCTGCTTCTAAGTAGTTGTGCTTCTACGGCGACTAAGAACGCTTCGTCCTTTGTTAGCCAGATAGCAGCTATGAATGTTTCTGCTGCTGATATTACCCAGAGTACAACCACTCCTGTCTATAGCCATAGCGAAAGTGCTACAGGGGTAGCTTGGACTTCTACAGGCTTTTCAGTTCTTAATGTTAAAGCTAATATTGGTATTCCAATTATTGGTACAACATGGAGCTTTTCTGCTTCTAGCTTGACCGCAGGTTCAAATCCACCAGTCATTGTTCCTGTCAAATGAACTGGGTGGAATGGTTATTAATGGCATTTGCTGCTTTTGTAGCCATCTTAGCTCTCTCCTACATCGTGCTATTTATATTGTGCTGGTGGTGGAACAGAACTTTCTGCAAGGATAAATGAGTTACGCTAGACCTTCTGATATAGTCATAGCATTGCTTTGTAATAAAGCCTACAAGTTACCACAACTTGCAGATCCCACTACTATAGATCTATCTGATTTAGGTTACACGTTAGTTGACGTACTATACAGTAAAGATAAAGATGGCATGAGGCCATATGGTTTTATAGCCAATGCTGAAGATCAAGGTCAGGTCGTTATATTTCGTGGTACAGTAGCATGGAGCGAATGGGCTAATGACCTAGACGTTAAGTTTACATCAGCTATACCTGTTTGCAGTGGTAAGATACATGAGGGTTTCTTTGGCCTATATCTGCATTTACAGACAAAAGAGGGTGATGATACCCTTTGGCGTAAAAGACTCGATCCTGATAGCCTTATCGTGGCTGGGCATAGCCTTGGGGGTGCATTAGCTACGTTCTTAGCAACTGAAATACAAGCTAGAACACTTATTACGTTTGGCTCACCTAAGTGTGGTGATGAAGTATTTGCTAACTGTGCTAAGGCTTTATTGTCAGAAGTTGTACGCTATGCGGTGCGTTATGACGTAGTGACACAAGTTCCTATGTACGCTTTCAATCAGTCATGGATGCACGTAGGTGATCCTGTTGTTTTAAATGACGGAAAGGTCAATGATTATAATTTAGTAAGGTATCATTCTCTTGACACCTACATCGCTCTACTTAAAACCAAAGGTATGGTATGAGCGAATTTAATCCACAATCACACGACTCCAACTTTGCTAGACTCTTTGAACGTCTAGACACTCAAGACAAAGTGCTTGCAGAGATTAAAGAGCAAACCATCAAAACTAACGGAAGAGTAACCGTATTAGAAGGATTTAAAGGCCAAGTAGTCTTGGTAATCTTTTTAGGCTTTTCGTTATTAACGCTTTACGCCACTTGGCGTTTGAAATAAAAACCCCAGTCTATACGACTGAGGTTGAGACGATCCCCTGCCAGAGATCAGGCATCAATATGCAGCCCTACTGTCTTAATGATAGTAGGGTTGTTTTGTATAACATTGTCAATAGTATTCTAAATCGATAGCTGTACCTTCCCTATCGTTAGTGGATTTGATCTGTTCTACGATCAATTCTATATCACATTCACGGTCATCTTTTAATAGACCTGCATACCGTAATGCGTCTAATGAATACTTGATTGAACCAAACTTGTTATCGGTATCGAGGAGTCGTTTCCTCCAGCAAGTGAACTTGACACGTATGCGTCTAGAACTGCTTGCTGGGCTGAGTGTTTCAGCTTGTGGGCTTTGCTCCAATGGCTGCCGTAAATCTGGTTCGGTGATGGTGGTACGTAACTTTTTAGCCACAGACTTATTTTTTTTGGCTTTAGGTTTACTATCGGTAGATATTTCTGCTGTAGTTCCACTGTTAAGCCTATGGAAGTCTTTTGAAGCTGTTTTGAGTAACGCCTGGAACTCATACGGTGTCATTGATTAGGTTTTTTGTTTTGTAAATTAAAGTTAATTACAGGCTGGTGATGAGCAATGTAATAACTTGTGCCTATTGAAAGGATAACTACCGAAATAGTTATCCCAACAATGATAATAAATCTTTCTGTGTAGGATAGATTCATTTTACTAACGTGAAAAGGTATGAAAGTACCGCACCGATTATTAGGCCAAGAAAAAAGCCTTTAATCTTTGCATCCTGTTCATTCTTTTCTGCTACATATTTGGGTACGTGGGTATCTGTATTTCCATAGTTCATAACGACTGCATTTTGATTGTTATAAGTTTTTTATCTGTTGGGGTTAATCTGCTCCATTCATATCTTACGAGTCCTGCTAGTTCTGGATCTTTTTCACAAACTGCTTCCCAGTTCTTAGGCTCAATTAAAGCCATGACCTTAATTAAGGCTTGGTTTTGAGTAGCTATAGAAGCCTTCTTAGCCTCATCGTAAGATTTGATTGCTGCTTTGAGATGGTACTCAAATTGATTACCATCCCAAGGTCCTATTTTTGTGAGGTTATGTTTTCGGATCTGACGACCGAAATAATCCCTCATGTGTTTTGCTAGGCTCATTTGATTTGTATGTTTTCTTTTTCAACGAGCTTTGCTTTACCTTCTAATTCATTTTGAGGATCACCGACCTCGAGAACTTCCTTGATAAGAATCTTATCAGGATTCGTTGTAATCTTAATCTTTTGGTACTTGGCTGGTAGATCTTCTACATCAATTAATACCTCAACTGACTTTGACTTTCTCCAGCTAATCGTAGCTCTAGGATCTGATAACTTAGTACCAGCAGATATGAATGTTTGTAAATAGCTGGTTAACCATTCCTCTTTTTTTGTAGATCTTTCTACTCTGGCTTTAAGTTTATCAAGTTCTTCTTCTAAAGCTTTAGTTTCTGCACGTTGGTTTTTAATCAATGTAGCAATGTGGAGTCCTAATGATTTTTGCTCAGACTCAACTAGCT
>Ga0208257_1000413_pt1 | contig 12671 bp, 36 predicted proteins | sample CryBogCBH10Sep07_FD_184610 | JGI IMG/M metagenome (GOLD analysis project Ga0208257, IMG submission 184610) | Freshwater microbial communities from Crystal Bog, Wisconsin, USA - CBH10Sep07 (SPAdes) | ecosystem: Environmental > Aquatic > Freshwater > Lake | place: Crystal Bog, Wisconsin, USA... | reverse complement strand
GCTGGATTCCGAGCCTCGGCCCAATAGGGGTTCGAGCACCTATAGACGGCTCCGTCGTTGTTGTACTTGAACTGCTGGCCCTTCTTTAACTCTCCGACTCTTACGATGTTCTTATTTTCCATACTATCAGTATAAAGGAAAGGCTTGGAACAGTCAATGCTAAAGGCTACCACCTGACCCTATAGCGGTTGTATTGCTCTACTGAGCAACCCTCTTCGTATTCCCCAAGCATCATGTTCTCACATTGCTGCTCACGAAGGTTCTCAAGCTCGTGATTGATCCTGGTGAGCTCCCCAAGGCCCTTTGCCTTGTTCGCTTGAAGCTCGAGTTCGTTGATTCGGTATTGGATTGTGTTCTTATTTTCCATACCATCAGTATAAGGGAATCTGGCCGAACGTTCAAGCTCCTTCTACAACAAATCCATGCATGTCACGGACGACGTTTCGCTCCTCTAAGGCCTCTTCATTCAATCGGAGTTCGTCCTCAAAGACATCAACCAGATGACTCCATTGATCCCCTCGGTACTTAAACCCGGCCATATCGAAGGCGTCTTTGATGTACGAAAGACTGCCTGTACGGATAGTCTTCCTCCATTCAGAAGCAAAGAACTGATCGTTGTCAATCCAGAGCTCGAGTTCCCTCTCGCAGTTATCGGTTAGATCATTGTTGTACATATTAAGCTCCTTCGTCGATATCGATTACTACAGCCTGACAATCTTCGTCGATTGAGACGTCTCGGATCTGATATTGATATCCATTGACATCAACGATCGCAATCTCCATGTCCGCTAGTTGATTCTTCTCGTTCTGTTCTTCGAGGTATTGGATGAGTTCTTTGATCTTCATATTAGCGAGGCATGAGGGCGAAGGCCACAATGTTGATGACGACTACGGCTGAAGCAGCTGCTAGGAGCCAGAGGTTGATTGGATTGTTGACGTTGTTCTTATTTTTCATACTCTTATGATAATGGAATCCAAAAGGAACTTCAAGCTTCTTCGATGGTAATCTTGAACTTCTGATCGGCTGTATTCCACTGGGTTGACTTAATAAAGAATCTGGTAATCTTTCCGTTTGAAGCAATAACCGGACTATCAAGTGTAGCCCAGCCTACATCATGATCGGTAATAGAATTAATGATTGATTCAGCAATATCATCCTTGGAAAGGATGGTTGGTTCTTTCTTATTTTTCATACGATCAGTATAAGGGAATCCAAAAGGAACTTCAAGCTTAGAATCCGTATGATCGAAGAACCAGATAGGCATGTCCGTCATCTAGGACATCATTGTGACGACCCATAGCTACTGACATATGGTTAACGCCACAGAAGTCATCCCGATCGGGGTCGTATACAGTGACAGTATCATTCAGGCGATCGAACGGAATCTTCCCTAGCTCTTCGATGAGTTCAGCGTATGTCATATTAGTGGCGGCAGAGTTCCAATCCGTAACGGACGACGTTATCAAATCCTTCGCAGCAATTGTAGAGTCCGACGATCTCGCAATTCACGTCAGATGATCCGATCTCCGGAGCTCCTTGCTCCTTCAAGCTAAGCTTGGCCGTATTGCGCACCAGGCTCTGCATTCCAGTTTCCAGAGTCTTAAACTCTGCCATTACTTCTTCGAACGTTTTTCTTTCTTTATTTTTCATACTCTTATGATAATGGGAATCAGATGGAACCTCCAGCCTCAAGGGTCGAAATAACCTCCATCCAGGCCTCACGCCAGGACTTAAATTCGTCGCCAGCCATGGCGAATTGATTGACCATTTCGCGGATGTTAGCGATGAGGTGCTGCGTCTTCTTGCTTACTTTGTTCTTATTTTTCATACGATGATTATGATGGCCGAATCAGGAAAGGTCAAGCCCGAAAAATGCGAAAGCGCACCGGTGCCAGCTTCCTGCCCAGTGCGCTTTCTAGTTTTGTTTTGTTCGCTGGCTTTACAGGACCCTCTTGCGAGGGCGATTCTTAATCAATCCTCGTGGCGCGGAAGCCAGTCGGGATCTTCTTGAAGGAGTATTCAAATCCCTCCTTCTTGAGCTTCTGGTACATCTCGCACCCACTTGGTTGGGCCTTCCATCCCCAGAGGATGAAGGAGCGACCAATGGCCGTGGAGCGCCAGGGATACTTGGTTGTGTTGAAGGGACGTCCAGGCTTACGCGAGGAGATGGTCTTGGATTCGATCTTGTTAACCATATGTCTTAGGCTCCCTTCTTGGTCTTGCCGTTATAACGGAGGATCGTAGCGCCATCGAGATCCTGGATCGGAGACTCAAACGTGGATCCGAGAATACCTTTGATCTCAGCAACGGTCTTACCGCTGCGGAGGAGCTTGGCGACGTCGCGGGAGACGTAATGCTTGAGGATATCCTCAGAGGTGCAATTACGTGCCTCAGCCTTCTTCGCAAGGTAAGCGGCGTTGGTATAGCGGCCGACTCCGGTCACCTGACAGACAAGCTTCGGGGTAATGGTACGAGCGGGCTTCTCAACCTTGGGCTGCGCACTTTGGGTGGTCTTGCGCTTAACCTGGCTCTTAGGAGCCACTGTTGGGGTTTCGACTGTGGTAGTCATATTCTTGATCTTTAGTATGGCTGAATGTATTCGGACCGGCAAGATTTATTTTGTAGTACTTGGACCAACGAAAACGTAGGCCGCATTAAGAATCAAACCGATGCAAATGACATAGAAGTAATAGAACGGTACAGTGTTGTGATCGAGCATAGTCAATCCTACGTGTGCGCAAACGGCGACGTTGATGAGATTGACAATAAGGGAAGCGATATCAAGTTTAGACATGTTGTGTTGTTTGGGGTTATGACCAGAGCTTATACTCATAGTCGGTGATCCTGTTCGTGTCCTGGAGGCTCTGTACCCAGCTTGAGTGCGTGGTGCGGAGCATGGCCTCCAGGACGGGTGATGGCTTACGATTACGTCTCAGAAGATCTTCGATAAGGTTAAGAAGAAGGCTAATCATTTTAGTCAATGGCGAGGTTATGCTTGTCTAGAATGTTATGAATGAAAGGGAGATACTGCTCGTTCTCAGGAAGTTCTTCTTCCAGATAAACCTGCCAGAGATAAAGATAGGGGTTATTATCCTTATGTGCGTGGGCTCCAAGTCCTAGCAAGAACGAGCGAATGTCTGTAGGAAGGGAGAGGATGCTGTCGATGAAAGCATCGTAGTAGTTGGCGTCGACTTGTTCTTGGTTGGTGTTCTTATTTTTCATACTGTTATTATGGCTTCTGTTTGTGGAACGGTCAAGAGGAAAAAGCGACCTAGGTGTTCAATGAGGCATAAGTGCCCGAGTAGGTTCTCCCTAGCATTCTATTCCTAGGTCGCTTTGTTAAATGTTAGTAAGTATCTTCAGCTTCTGCAAGCTTTGATTTGAAATAGTCTGGAAAGAAGCCCTCTTCGTAGAGGTAGTCGCCAAGCTTCTCCATGTCCTTCTCAGAGAATGGCTTCTCATCAGCTGCTAGGATCATCAGATCATTCTCCGGTGTCACCCAAGCACACCATGGGCGTCCAAAGGCTTCAATGTACATCATTCTATCTAGGTCAGCGTGTGTCATATTATTTGTTCAACCTCCATCCGGCTTCTTTGTAGTCAACGATAGGGAATCCATTCTCATCGAACTTATCACAATCAACCAGATAGATATATTCGATATCTCCATGGTCTTCGATGCAAGGACCAACACCTCCGAAGTTCAGAGGATTAGGATTCTCATCGGTGCAGTTGTTGATAGCATGCCAGACGATATACTTGGCTGCAAGATACTCTGCGTCGTTGAAGCGGGTATCGCCCGTCTGCTCCTTGACATCCTCAAAGAACGTCTGAAGCTGCTTCAATCGACCGCCCTCTCCATCAGGATAACCATCCCAGTGGACGTAGATGTTTGCGCGAACCGTTCCTCCATCGGAGAATTTGACTTGTGAGCGTGTTGCCATATTGTTTATTGATTGTACTAGGTTTAGTAGGAATGCTCAAGCTTAAAGCTCTTGCGGTTGTAAGCTTTCTTGTTACGAAAGGCTTTTTGTTTCGGGGCGAAGGGCTGACGGACCTTCAGGTCTTTGATTTCGATTATCCATTTCTCATTTTTCATACATTCATTATGAATGCAGACGACGGAAAGGTCAAGCTCTTAATGGCCACTCATCCATTCTATCTCTCGTTCGTCTTCCTCTTCGCGCTCCCATTGAGCTTCTTCGTCCTCATCAACGAGCTCATCATATCCAAGTTCATCTTTGAACTCTTCAATACACGAATCGATCATAACAACGGCTTCTTTTTCAGTTATACCCTCCCACCAATTGTCATCGATATTGATGATATCTGGTAGATCGGATAGACCCATTCCGAACTCTTTTTGACACTTGAGGTTGAGTGCTCGGCGAAACTCTCCTCGTGATACTGTTGGTTGATTAAGCAGTGACATATTTTGTGGTTTTGCAGGTTGCGTTACAATTTTGAACGTAAGGGCAATCATCGCACTTCCGTCCACTATTGAGAAAGATATCCGGGCGCAGGCAGGCTCCAGATGCACTCACTGAAGATTGGAGATCGGGAGCGTCCTTGAGGAAGACATTTCGCGCTGGTGAGAAGACCATCTTGGGCATCTCATACTTCTCGATCTTAACGTCCTTCTTCTTCTTGCGAACGGAGATCTTTTTCACCTTCTTAGGCCTGGAAGCGCTCACACATGAACGGCAAGTAAAGGTCTCAAGAAGCTTCTCAATTGATCCGAACTTCTTTATCTTTCCTTCGAGGTTAGATCCAAAGCAGGTGATGAGGGTATTGCAGCTATTGCACTCAATCTTCTTACCGTAAAGCTCTCCGGTCTTCTTGAACTTCGCGATGTTGTCTTTGTCGGTTGTTATCTTATTTTTCATACGTTCATTATGGCTTCTGGATTCGGAACTTGCAAGCTCTTTGGAGGGTAATCTCCCCTCCGATTCGCCGTGCTGGTGGTATTAGTTGGCAATTCAAACGCGTTGTCCCAAGGGCTCCCTAGGGGATTCTATGATTTGTCCGTAGCTTTCAGCAGCATCTCCTCTGCTGCACGTGCTTCTGAGGCTTCTTTTAGCTCAGAATAGTTCTTCATTACATTGGTATATTCCTCTTTAGTGAGGCAGGTGGCAAGCCTGGCTTGGGAGCTGAACATATTGTAATGTCCTGATGAACGTACGTATTCGTAGGCACGAAACGCTTTGATTTCTTTCTTTGTGAAGTTCATGATTAAGCAGTAACCATACCTTTCTTCTTAATAAACGTTTCGGCTCGGTCTTGGATTCCAACCAGTTCACCGACAATATTCTCGAGCTTAGTAATCTTCTGTCCGATAAAAGGATCATCGGAACGAAGCACCTTATGAAGGCACTTCACTACATCCTCAATCTCTTCTAAGGTGTAGAAAATGTGCATGGACTTATCATCCTCACACATGGAGTTAATATCAGCAGCGCGAACGCGGTTTTGGAGTTGGGTTGGCTTGTTCATCCATTCTTTATTTTTCATACATTCAGTATAAGGGAATTCGAAAGGAACTTCAAGCAAGAACCGGCTCAACCTGCTCAGCTGGTACATTCAGAAAACGCTCCTCGACATAATAACGATCGTATCTGCACAAGTCGTAAGTATTAGTATCCCAATCCTTTTGAGCCTCTTTCATATAGATGTTGATAGCCACAGCGGCGTCTTCTTTGGATGAATAGACACCCAAACAATCGGTGTTCTCGAAATCAACCTGACCCATTACTACGTATACTTTATTTTTCATACGATCAGTATAAGGGAATTCAAAAGGAATCTCCAGCTCAAAGTCCGGATCCGTCGTAGTCTTCGTCCATGTTATTGTGATATTAAAGGTGGTGGGCCCACCAGGATTCGAACCTGGACTCAAGGCGTTATGAGCACCCTGCTTTAACCATTAAGCTATAAGCCCATTGTAGATCTATTGTTAGACTAGCATAAGTATATATATGAAGTGTTTAAAATGCAATAACGATTTATTAAAATATCAGAAGAAATTCTGTAGTAGAAGCTGCGCTGGTACCTACAACGGCGTCGCTTTTCCAAAGAGAAGCAAGGATAAGGAAAAGAGACCTACATGTCGCAATTGTACTAATAAGGTAGCACATAGCGGCGCTACTTACTGTAGAGAGTGTATCAACAATAAAGTCCACTATCACGGTGCAGGTCCTGTCGATAAACAGACAATTGAGTTTGCTAGTAGAAGAGGAGGAGCTAACCGTTACGATTCTATTAGAAGTCATGCGCGAGGTGTATTTAGAGAGTTGTTAGCTAATCCTTGCTGTGAGAAGTGTAGCTACAATAAACATGTTGAACTCTGTCATATTAAACCTATCTCTTCATTTCCTAAAGATACGCTCGTGGCTGAAGTTAATCACAGAAGTAACGTCATGTTCCTTTGTCCTAACTGCCACTGGGAGTTTGATCACTCTTAAAGTTCCTGATAGTTGGGAGGAAGTATATCGCGAAGCTGGTTCATTAACGAGCGTGCGGTATTAAAGTCAACTACCTGAATGTAGTTAGTATTATATCCTTTGAAAGCGATTTCTACAACAGTTCTATTCTTTTCGTCGTACTGGTGAACGCCCGAGCGAACGGTAACTGCTTCGATAATGGATCCGTTAATGGGTTCGTTATTTTTCATACGTTCAGTATATAGGAATCAGTCCTGCAGGTCAAGCAAGGAATCGACAATACAATCCATTCGCTCGTGCCTAGAGTCCTCTACAGCACCTTGAATATATTCCTCGATATGGGCTTCGACTTCCATCCTAGTTACATCAATACCTTGCTCTTTGAGAGTGAAGATAATGTCGTCGATTTCAACGTTGTCAATGTGGATCTCAATTTTCATGTGATTATTATGGATGCTTCTAAAGGAAAGGTCAAGCCTCAAGGGGGGTTGGGTCCTGCCAGTAAGCTTTGTTGAATACTACAAGCCAGAAGGCTGCATTCAATACCATTCCATTCATAACGATCTCACCAGTCTCGTCGTCGTTAATCTGGAACTCCATATCGTCTTTCTTAACGATGTATCCGGCGTCTTTACCAGCGTCTAGGTAGCTCTTCAGAGAACCTTTCTTCATGACTTTCTGGAACCAATCTCCACGCTTACGCATGAGCTCCAGAGGGGTTTGTAGTTTCATAGTTTCCATGCTCGTATTATGATATCAATCCCTGGAAGCGGCAAGCTCAAGTTCTCCTTGAAGTTCTTGCTCATATCTCTCGAACGCATCGTTAATAGACTCCTGAAGAGTCTTGAATCCTTTGGAATAACCTTTGACTTCCCAATCCAAGATAGCTTCGAGGATTCCGCAGGTATAAGCCCACTTCATCGAAGGATCGGTTGGGTACTTAGCTTGGCATGCCTCAGCGATCTTATCGGTGAGCTCTTTGACGGTTCTATTGTTCTTATTTTGCATACGCTTATTATGGCTGCCCTGGAAGGAACATTCAAGCTTATTCCTCTTCTTCGTACGCCCCTTGACCCTGACAACGACTAACTAGCTCAAGAAACTTCTCGTCTCTATTGATATCACTATTGATAACTTCCAGAGCGTTCATAACGTCATCGCCATAGCCTACGTACACTTCAAAATCTTCGCATTCCTTGTAGTTAGTCTTAACATAGGCCTCAACTGCCTGAACGTTGTCCAAATCGTATCCAAAGAAGTATTCTTTATTTTTCATACGCTTATTATGGCGGAAGTCTGCCGGAACCTCAAGCCCTATTCAGCCTATCTATCTGACTACATTTGAAATATCCCATGTTATTCATTCCAGCAGTCTCAATCTTTGAAGGTATAAACTTAGGTTCAACTAATATCTTCAACCAAAGAGGGTCCTCATCAAGATATTCTATCTTATAACATTCAACCTTCTTATCAGTATCAAAATCATCTACACTTGTGATATCTACAATAATACCTTCGTGATTCTTAATATGCTTCCAATCAGTTTTTCCCTTATAAGGAAGTGTAACTACATCTCCAATTTTGTACTTATTTTTCATAGACCTTCAGTATATCGAGAGTCTGCCGGAACCTCAAGCTCAATCTATAAGAACATCCTCAAGTTTAATGTCTTTGTATAGTGGATTAAAAGGACGGATATACTCTACGAGTTCGCTAATAATAGGATCGTTAGTATTAGTTAACCAGCCGCAAGGAAGATCGATTCTAACCCCGTTAATAGTACCTTTCTTAAAGTAAACGTTTACGTAAAACTCAATGTTATCGAGCTTCTTTCGGGTATTATCGTTATAGCTAACGTCGATCTTTTTCGGAACGCGAACGAGGTGTTTAACTACGAGGAGTTGCTTTTCTTTATTTTTCATAGATCTTTATTATGGCTGCCTAGGCTAGGAACCTCAAGGGGAAAATACTTTGGATTCCTATTGCAGGTTCCTGCTGCTTCCATTATAATGAATGGACAATAAGAGAAGGGCCGATGAGCAGGGTCCAGGTAGAAAAACAGCTCGATAGTCCGATAAGACGGATGTATGTTTGTTAGCTGGGGGTACTCTGATGACCTAACATCAGAACTAACGTTCCTTTTTCGCCCCATTTAACTTCAGCATTTTTAAGTAGTTAGTTGGCCGAAGTTAAAGTCGACTTAGTTGGCCAAAAAAAAAGCTTGCTTGTGCCGTTAGTTTCCTATAAATTAGATAACAATGAAGGAAAGTAGTATGTTAATTGAGCCACTAAATAAAGGTGTGTTTGATGTACTAACTCCAGACAATAACATCCTAAGTGTAGTATTATTCTTCATATCAGTAACACTAGTTAGTATAGCTCTAACGTATAGTAAAAAGCATCGAGCAGATAGATATCTTAGTAAGCATATTAACCCGAATTCCGATGAATATTAATCAGATCATTCTACAAGATTATCAAACCGAAAGCGCTGTAGTACTAGGTATTATAATACTCATAGCTACGGTGTATGTCTATGTAACGGATATACGCCGGGAGCGTGATATCCGGAAGTGGGAAGAGTACAAGTACAAGGTAGCACTAAGAGAACGTGGTCTCGATACTCTAGGTAACCGGGAAAAGGAACAGGGTTCCTAAAACCGGAACTTCCGTAGATGATGCAGTTTGGTTCTATATAGACTAGGAACCTAGTAACCTGATAATCTATAGACCGGACTGGATAAAAGCGCTTAGGCTAGGATCTCCCCCCGGGGGCAGTTTAACGCTAAACGGGGATTATATTTGAACGCGGCTAATAGATATACAAAGGGAACCGGATAGGGGTCTCGGAAAACGAACCGGGGATAATAGTTGACCGGAGTTACTAGACCCGTAATAGCTTTCTTAGAATCCGGAATAAAAACCGGGTGTATTTGTATTTCTCTTTATTTCTGTATTCCTACTATCTATCTGCTCTACGGCAATCTAGCTAGATACTTTGTTATCTCCCTTCTTTCCTATTGTTTATTACGGAATCCATTCTATTTCCTATAAGTTAGTCACGTCTAACTTTCTTAGTCTAGACTAAGATTTTTACGGAAAACTAACTGTTTTTTGCTTGTTTCTATATGTTTTTTACTCTATTCTATACCTATCTATGGAACCTAATAAAGATATTGAACCTACTAAGATACCGGAAAAGAAAGAGTCCGAAGCTATGGCCTGGTTAGATGATGATCACTTCGATCACTATTGGTACGCTGAAGAAGACTATAACGATTACTCCTAGTATGTCTATCCTTCCTTAGACCAGATTGTTCGTAGATTAATAATCTCATTCATTACAATATCGCTATCTTTTGTAACGTTTCTTCTCCCGGATTGCTTCACTATCCCTATAACATATTTGTATATCTTATTCTGAGTCTGTTTTGACTTCCCTTCAAACTCTTTCCAGATTCCTAGTCTATTCATAATTCTTACATTGATGTTGCTTCGTGTACAAACTCTCCATCTCTCCAATACGTTGCTACATATTCCTTCTTCTCGTAGATTTTAGATGTAACTGAAGTACCTGTATGTACCCATCCAATGTTTGCCGACAGATAGTCGACATCCCTGTCATACCTTCCTTCAATAAAGTCAATGTGGCTATCTAATATATTCATTCTTATTCTTGTTCGATTACAATTTGTCCGGATACTCGTACCAGTCTGTGGGTTGTATCATCCATGAAGTAATAACCATCGGAGTGCTCTTCATTCTGAATAACCCCGGATGAGTACCAAGTACGAACTGCTGTACCTCCACTATAGAGGGTGATCTTATGTTTAGAACCTAATGATCCAAACTTAGCTCGATCGGCTGATGTACAACCGGTCAAGAGCATTAGAGATACTAATAGAATAGTTTTCTTCATAATTTTTTATTTGCTCTCGTTCTCCAGGATGTAGCTATGTTTTTCCCGCCAGATATGCTCCCACTCCTCTGAGGCTTCAGCGTGTTGTTTGCCCAGATCCTTGATCATCTGCTCTAGAACCTTCTTCTTCGCATTCCAATGGATGAGCTGATTGTTGTACCCCTCAATAACCTTCTCGTATGTTTCATTTTTCATACTATCATATTACTGAAATCTGAAAGGAACTACAAGCTTTTTAACCCTAGAAGACTAAATACTTCTATCTCTATGCATAAAGACGACCACCTCATTTTCGAAAGCTATAAGAAGAAGAACTCCGGACTACACTTTGGTATGTCTGAGGGTGAATATAATAAGATGGAAGAAGAGCGTGAGAAGAAGGAACATAAGCAGTTCAAGAAGGACTACAAGAAGGTCTTCGGTAAGGGTAAGAATGAAGACGAAGAGTCACATGATGAATGTAAATACGCTAAGGAAGGTTGTGATTGTGATAACTGCGCAGATTGCAGAGCTAATCAGAAGTCAGAAGACTCCGAGCAGTCAGATGATCCAATGGCCAGAATTGAAGCAAAGAGAAAGGGTAGAAAGAACATCGGTAGTGTTCGTAGTAACTCAGAGGACGCAGAGACTTACGGTATTGAAGGTAAGATTAAGGCTGCTCTCCAAGAGGTAGAGTCTGTTGGTTATACCGGTGATCATCTTGACCCTATGGAGGTGGCAAGACTTGTTATCGGTCATCAAGGTAATTGGGGTGATTCTTATGAGCCTCTTGTCCAAGCCCTTGGTCACGTAATTGGTGCCTATTACGAAAAGGGTCTTCAAGATTCTTAACAAATAATATAAATATATTATATGGCCCAGCCTCCCTTACCTCCTTCATCTGATCCCTCAATCACAGTAAATCGCTCTCAGGCCGAACAGGCCATTTATATGGAGCTTATAGGAGATTCGCGCTTTCCGGCTGTATCAGTAAATCGTTACGAGTACGCTGATAATACCCAGGCCTTCCCAGGCAATAGTAATGCTAAGCCTCTTTCCTCTGTTGAGGTCTTTCCAAAGTTTGCTACCCTGAACTATATTGTAAACCCAGAAGACGTCACCTACGCACTCCTTGCCCAAGACGGCTTCATCGTCGCCGATAATACATCCGGTCAGGTTAACGGTACATTCTCAACCATTCAGGTAATTTCGGCATGTAAGTTTACAGGTTTATCTGCTACAAGTTCTAGTACAAGTAAGATTACAGCTTACGAGCTCCCTCAGAACTTCTCACTAACCGGGCCTATTACCAATTTTACACTTACCTACGGTGCGGTAGTAGCTTACAAGAACAATTAATTATTATGCCGAACTATGGTATCGGACTCGGTATTGGGTTAGGATTGAGAGCTGCTAAGACAATACAAGCAGGTATAACATATCTACCCGGGATAGTTGAATCTGTTTATACAGGATACTTTAATGATGATGTTAATTGGTTCTCTACTGCAACAAGATCAAGCTCAGCTGTCATCACCTCACTGAACGATATCCTGGTTCCCACTACTACAAGTTATCAAACAATTGGGTACTTCCAGCCACCTGTAAATGGTCTTTACACATTTTATTTAGCAACCGATGATGCTGGTTACCTCTGGATTGGTGATACTGCTATCACCGGTTTCACAACATCTAATGCTAACATTAACATTGGGGGCCCGCACGGGACTCGGGAAAGTAGTTTTAACGCTGCATATGTTCCAGGCTTCTTGTTACCTATAAGAATACAGAATGGAAATAACGGTGGTCCGGGTGTTGCTATCTTTAGCTACTCTGTATCAGGCCCTACACCAATCGCCAAGACAAGTGACCTCACCGGTGTTGTATTCTACAATAAGGCAACTAACGGATTCTAATTAAACATCTCATCTACCTTCTTGGATATTGCCAGGGTAGATTCATAGTAATGTCTGAGCTTACCGTAGAGATCTTGAACTCTACCTTCCTCGGCACTATCAAGTCCGGAGGAGAGCTCTTCGTTAAAGACTACCTGAATATAATTCCAGTAGGCATGAAGGTGACTAAGATCTTGCTTTTCCATATTTTAGTTAGAGCTAAACGTTAATAGGTTCTCCCGGGTATAGATCTTCTTACCAAACTTTGGCTTATACTTCTCCGTCATCATAACAAGAGCTGGTCTGATTGACCGGTTGATGTGCCGGATAACAAAATTACCCTGTACTGTTTCGACTGTAGTTCCTACTTTGATTTTCATACGTTCAGTATAAGGGAATCTGAATTAAGCTGCAAGCCAATTCTGAATGCTTTCGGT
>Ga0208257_1000410_pt1 | contig 12726 bp, 31 predicted proteins | sample CryBogCBH10Sep07_FD_184610 | JGI IMG/M metagenome (GOLD analysis project Ga0208257, IMG submission 184610) | Freshwater microbial communities from Crystal Bog, Wisconsin, USA - CBH10Sep07 (SPAdes) | ecosystem: Environmental > Aquatic > Freshwater > Lake | place: Crystal Bog, Wisconsin, USA... | reverse complement strand
GGGGCGGATCACCCGAGGGCAAGCTAAAAGCTAGTAGCAAAATTTCTGACAAAAAAACGTATTCCGACTAGTAACAAAAAATTGTGACAAAAAAACGTATTTTGGTTGTTGAAGTGTGATAGTGTTTAAGTGATGGCGAAACGTAGTAACCATCGGGAAGGCAGTTATGGAAAAAACATTTAACGAAGCATTAAGAGAAGTAATGGCACAGCAAACACGCCTACTAGCACAGATTGCTAGCGGTGTTTATGAAGGCGACACATTCACAACACAGTCAAGCGGTGTTACTGGCATTGTGAAGGAAGTTGTTGCTAATCAGACTGGCACGTTTCGAGTATGCCTAGACGTGAACGGTGTTGAGCGTTGGACTACATTCAAGAAGGAGTTGGCACAATGAGAAAAGGAAAACTCATTGAACGCAGTTTTGTGTGGTCAGTAGGTGCGCTTGCTTTTATGAGCGTATTCTTTTACACGCAAAGCCTTATACCATTCAACAACTGTGACGTGATGACACAATGGATAGATAGCATTATCCCTAGCCTTTTTGCTTTTGTCGCAGGTATCATAGTAGGCTATTACATAGTTTTAGTAGCCAATAGTAATCGCAACTATCGTAGACGCATTAGGCGTTATCGGTAGTTCATAAACGAAGGTAGCAATACCTTCCATTGTGGGGCGGGCTAGTCGAGAGATTACCCCGCCCCCCTTCCCTCTCAGTAATGGGAAACCCCCGGACAAACCCCCTAGCAGCTAGCTGGGGGGTTTTCTGTTTGCTAGCTCTGGTAGATCACTAAGAAGCTTTACACAATGCGCACTTGTTGCGTTTAATTGTGCTACACTTTTTAGGTAGTCGCAAAGTGCGCACTACAGGAAGGTAACAATGAAAGCATTGAAGATAAACACAGACGGTTTCAAGTCACTAGTTGATTTTAGCGAAGCAACTTCTTACACGGTTTTAAGTGAAGCAGTTGACGGACTCATTGAAGCGGTTGACTTGGCAGAACTTGGCGTGACTATGTGGGTTAACGAAGAGGGGAAGATCGACCAGTTAGAACAGAACGCAATTGGTACTTCTCTATACGTTGACCAGTACGGAATGCACGACTTCATTAGTGGAAACATCATCTTTACAAACATTGAAACAGATGATGAAGGCAACACGCTTGGACTAACTGAAAAGCAGATTTCAACGCTTATGGATTACACACGCACAATTTACGTTGTCGCAACGTCTTCTCACTCATCCATAGGGGGTGAGTGATGAGGACAATTAGCAACGCAAGACAAAAGCTATACGATTACATAGAAAACATTAGAACTAATGAAGTAAATGGTTTAACTCAATTAACGCCCACACAAAGAGCGGTTATTGATAAACTGTACGAGGATGTATTCAAAGAAAAGGAAGAGTAAAAACATGGAAACAATTAGCGAAGTTCTAACAATTGCCCAAGTAGTAACGCTTATACGTGAGGCGGGCGGCAGTGCCCAAACGCTTTACAGCATGGCGGAAGACTTCGGGGTATTGCTATCAGAACCCTACAATGACGGGGGCGAAGTGTTCACCCGTAGCGAAGTAATCAAATGGCTTAAAAATTAATTAAAGCCCCCCCGTGGCTAGCTCTTCAGCTGGCTGCGGGGGGATCTTTTTTATTAAAAGCTTTTAATGAACTTGCTTGTTTTATTAGTTTAGTGTATTATTTAGTTGTGGTCGCAGGGTGCGATTACAGGAAGGTAATAATGGAAAAGTTTAAGTGTGAAATTGAATTAGGCAATGATGCTATGCAGTCAAATGAACACATAGCACGAGCATTGTTAGATGTTGCAGATGCATTACTTAGTACTGACATAGGCAACATTCGAGACGAGAATGGAAACACCGTTGGATCCTGGGAGGTGAAATAATGAAAGACCAAATCTGTCATCACGCAGGACTTTACTTTTCTTGCAAGCTTACCTATGCGCAAGCGGTTCACAACTTCGCAGAAGGTGGAAAGATGTGCGTGAAGCAATACGGAGCGCAAGCATGCGACCACGCTATGCAAGTTGCACAGCACGCTATGAAAGTTGCAAGGCATGCAATTCTAAAATGGAGTGAAGTAGCCAAGTAACAACGACAAGCAAAAGCCCCGGGCGTAATTGCCCGGGGCTTTCTTGCTTCTACAGTGATCTAATAGGCTTCAAAGTAGTTTGCAGTTGTAGCTAGCAAGTGGTCGTAATCTCCTGACGTTGCTTCTGTCATGTATTCATCAGCTAGCTCTGACTGACCATTATCTTTAAGTGCGGCGGTGGCTCTTCCGAGAATGCTAAACGCGTTCCCATCAAGTCCGACTAATTGTAATTTAATTCCTGTAATGCTCATTATGGATCCTTCCGTTATCTGGCAGTGTTGCCATTAACTAAACACTACACTAATTAAGCTTGACATGCAAGCACCCTAACTAGGTGCTATAATAAATACGTGGGGGCAAATCGCCTACTACAGGAAGGAATGAAAATTATGGGAGACCGTGGACAAGTTAGATTAGTAAGTGAAGGTTCACCAGACATTTACTTTTACACACATTGGGAAGCAACGGAATTGCCAGAAGTAGTTGCCAATGCGCTTGCTCGTGGCAAGGGTCGTTGGGGTGATGACGAATACCTAAACCGCATTATCTTTAGCGAGATGATTCAAGGTGACGTGATGTCTGAAACTGGTTTTGGTATCGGTACTGCTGAACACGGAGACGTTTGGCGTGTTGTTACTGTTAATCACGACGCTAAGACTGTTGAAGTAACACAGATTGATAAAGTCTGGTCGTTTGATGACTTTGTAACAGCGTTTGCGAGCGCAACTGTTTAAGAAGTAACAAGGAAGCCCCGGGCGTAACTGCCCGGGGCTTTCTTATTGGTTAAGCTTCACGAAACCATCTATGGATCACTATTGCTTTTTAGTTTAAGTGCCGAGAATCGAATCGTGCAGCGAGCTATAGATCACAATTCGGCGTGATCTTGTGAAGCTTGAAGCTTGAAGCTTTAGGCGTGTTGATCAACATCGGCGGCAGGATGTACTTACATCTCTATAGCTCGTGCCCCGCCCCGCCCCGCCTACTGGTAGCAAAATTTTCGACAAGAAAATGTATTTTAACTTTACGGATCACGCAAAAATTTCGTCAAAAAAACGTATTTAAGCTTTGAAACGACGAACCCCCGGGCGAACCCGGGGGCGACAGGAAGGTGTTGTCTTTAATCGTCTGACCTTGTGGGTGCTATGCCTTGCCACCCTTCGAACGTGGCACGTGCTTGCCAACATTGCCACGAACATCTGAACGTGCTGACTTGCCAAGTGCCAACGCTTTGATTCCAGCGTCAACAGTTGGAGCAACAATGATGTTGTGCTTAATGACCATCTTGGCGCAAGCAACATCTAGGTCACTGTGCCAACTGTCAGTTGAACTTGTTACCTGACCGTCGCAAATCCAAATAATAGGTTCGCTACCACGTCGCTTGCTGATAGCAAACTCTAACGCTGGGCCATCTACACCGTTACCACCATTCTTGGTGCAACGTGTAATGTCCTTCGCACGCTTGCCACGATTAGCAATAATCCAAGCGTTAGGTCGGTTAGCGTGCCTTGCACTGTGCGAGTAAGCAATAACCAACGCACCCGGAGCAAGTTCCAAGAACTTGTCAACGTGGTCACTTGTTAATTGCATTGAACCTGAACAGTCAATGACTACTACACCACCGTTGTTGCGTGGCTTCTGACTAAAGATTCGCTTGTGTGGGTCGGTCAACAAACGTGATGGATAAAGAACACGCTTGCCAGTTGACGCTGAACGCTTGCGACGTGCTAAGTGACCTTTGACTTGTTGGTCGCATAGCAACGTGTGGTCAAGTTTCAATGGTGCAAAACCATCGTTACCACCAACGTTGTAGTCAATACCCGACGAACCCTTAACGGATTCAAATTGGCTATCGTCGCCTTCGTACTTCTGATAAGAATTGACAACTTCTGCTATCTCTCTCGTGTAACGCAGGAAACCACGACCGAGTTCGATACCTTCACCGTCAGTTCCAATGTCGGTGTTGCCAAGATTCTGAACGTGCGTGCGCTTCGTAATCTTTAGTATTGCAAGTTCCATCTGACGCAATTGAATAGCAAGTTCTTTGTCAACTGAACGAACGCCAACGATGTAATCACGAAACGCCTTAGTGCCAACAAGTCCAGCACCAAACGCCATTAGTTCGTTGTAGGCGTTGACTGACTTCTGCGCTTCCTTTGCACCACGCTTGCCCGATTCCTTCTCACTACCATCTTTGAGTAGATTCAAGTCGTAACCAAGACGACCAACAATTGTGTTGACTCGGTGCTCCTCGGCAGACTTCGCTACTCGGTCGGTGAAACCATAAGTCTCGCACCACTTGGCAAACATCTCCATGTTGTTAGGTGAGACACGAACGTGTACCGCTTCGTGCGCACGCACCACTCGTGCAACGTCATCGTTGATAAGTGGAATACGCAACACGTTGTCTTTGAAGTTCGTGTATGCGTCGCCACGTGAAGTTGAACCTTCGTCAACTGTCCAGCGTGTAACTTCTGTGCCATCGTCACGTAGTGCAGTAATGACTTCGGGAAACGCAACAACTTGCTCCCGACGCTTCTGTGCGTGTTGGGTCGTCATTATGACAACGACCCGACACGTACAGCGTCAATAATTGCTTCTGCCTTCTGCGCACCAAACGTCAGAACGCTTGCACGCTCCATTGTCATACCCGACTGCAACAACGTGTTGTATGCATAGAACGCACGCAACGAAACACGACGCTCCGGTTCGCTACTGATAACTGCGTTGGCAACTGTGCGCAAACCAACTGGTAGTGACAACAACGCACTTGGGTGCGGAGCGTTAATCTCAATCGCAACTGGGAAACGGTCACGCAACGCCATTGGTAGGTCGTCAGGGTGCTCAATGTTGCTGGTCATAACTGCGCTGAAACCTGCAAGTGGTGTAAACACTTCGTTAGTTTCAGGGTGCGCAAACGATGAACTGTCGGTGCTGTCCAAGAAGTTAAGCAACTCACCAAACACGTCACCACTTGCCTTGTCAACTTCGTCAACTACCAAACGACCACCGACTTGTCCGTTGCCCTTCCACGCACGAAGTGCTGAACCTTCCATGAACTTGAAACCACTTGCGTCGGGCATGAACGCACCCGATACTTGTGCGGTTGTCATGTCCTCGGTGCAGATAAGACGGAATGAACCACCGTCACCAACACCAAGTGTTAGTCCACCGTAAGTCTTGCCAGTACCGGGAGCACCAAACAAGATAACTCGGTCAACGCCTGCGCTGATTACATCTTTAAAGTCCTGCCAACACTTAGGTAGAACTACTGATTCCTGTACTGCAACTACTGGTACTACCGGGCTAATGCCTTCCATGATTAATTCCTTCCAATTAATACCACTAAGCATTGTTGCTTAACTGGTATCACTAAGTATACACACTTTAAACACGCACGCAAGTATCTTTCAGCTTTTTTTAGATCACTTGCGAACTGGATCACTTCGTGTATAGTCATCCCTAGCTCGTTAGCTCGGAGGGATCCCCAGAGCTTGTGCTGCAATTCGATCGAGTTTTAGTTACTGGCGAGTAACAAGAACTTTGCGTAATCTCAGCTGGATCTCTGAGCTTGAGCTCTGAGGGTCTTGGAGCTTGATTTAAGTTACTCACGAGTAACTTCCAGATCCTAACCGCGGCTGGTAGCAAAAATTTCGTCAAAAAAACGTATTTAGTTCTTGACACAGTTAGTGTTATCTGTTAGTGTTCTGGGAGAAGGTAGTAACTAACTAATAAAAGGAGCAATAATGCCGAATTGGGTATCTAACACAATAAGTATTACTGGCAACGAGAATGCAGTAACCGCATTGCGTGAGCAGTTGCGCAAACCAATCCAAGTTCCAGTTATGGATGGCTACAAACAAGTAGAGCCACGTACATACACGGAACACACGCCTGAATGGATTTCATTTCAGAATGTGATTCCAATCCCAGAAGACATACTTGATGAGTATCACGGTGTATGTGATTCAGAAGGCATGAAGAATGAGAACAACTGGTACACATGGAACGTCAATAACTGGGGTTGTAAATGGGATGCCAACGAGGATAGTGGCACATTCGAGGCTAATAATGGAATTGCCACTCTTTGGTTTTCCTTTGACACGCCATGGTCACCAGCACAGCCAATCATGGACAAACTGGTTGAGATTTGCAGAACTAAAGACCTGCACATGTACTGGACGTATCGTGAGGAACAGGGTTGGGGCGGTTCAGTAACAGTTGATTTCAACGGAGAAATAACTACTACTGAATACGACATCCCAGAATCACACGCTGATTACGTAGAACGTGGTGATGTTGAGTTCTGTCATTGTGCAGATTTCTCTGAACAGGAGTACTGGTTTGATGATTGTCCAGGAAAGGTGGCGGTATGAAAAACTACGAAGTCTTATTAGATTTGAATAGTGTTAGGTTTTACGTTAGTGCCGCAGATGAAGACGAGGCAGTTGAGACCGCTCGCAAGATTGCACTAAATGGTGGAATCGATCTATACGACGCCCTGAAATGGGCAGAGGCTAATGTCGAGGAGGTGAAAGAATGAATGAACTAGCTAAACGATTGAATAACGTCCACAGTATGATTCAAAACGTTGAGTCCAGTATCCATCAAGATTTATTTGATGAAGCTGAGTATGAATACATCTACGCCGCCCTGGAAGATGCGCGTGAGCTGATGGAGGTTTTGTACCCTGTTTAGGTTACTGATGAGTAACTAGAAAAGGATCCTGGTCTGGGCAGCTTAAGCTGCCTAGCTCAGGTTACTGGCCGGTAACCAGCTTGAAGCTGATCTGGGCAGGCCCCAAAAAACTGGTAGCAAAATTTTTGACAAAAAATCGTATTTGGGTTTTACATGGTACAAAAAATTTGTGTCAAAAAATTGTATTTAGGTATTGACAAATGATTTGAGTTGGTGTAGTGTATTAGTTAACTACAAAAAGGAAGGTAATAATGGATTACGAAAAGGCTTGTTTAGAAGCAAGCGAAGACCAGGGAGTTGCAGAAATTGACCGTTTGATGAAAGCCAAGGGTATTAATGGTGACATCTGGCAGTCTGGTGGATTCACCATGGTGTATGTGGTATCAGGGAAGAATGGCTCAACCATTATGGCAAATAGTTACAGCGCCTCTTTTTATAAGGATGAAGATCAATCATTCTATGGGGACGGGGAACACTTCTGCAACTTTGATGAACGAAATCTGGAGGGGGTCGCGGAAGCAATCTACGCAAACCTATGGAGGCTGGGGGAGTTAGCATGATTAAAGACATGAAGGTATACATCTCACACGAGATCAATAACCCAGATGCATGGAAGTGCATTTGCGGTAATACCCCAGAAGCTGATGGTTTTGATACCTGTTTACCCGATGGTCGCAGGATTAACCCTGAGGGGCCGTGGCAAGACCACTACTTGTGCAACCGCTGTGAAAGCGTTATCAACCAAACCACGCTAGAATTGGCATGGAAGAGAGGAAAGCAATGATTGTTTATTCAGATTGGGAAACCAGGCGCATCTACTGTAATGCCTGTGCCGATGAGCCAGATGTTGACGACATGTATTATGAGGTTGAACTCGGGCCTCTTGATGCCGTACAATGTACACATTGTGAAGAAATGATAAGGAGCAAATAATGGGTCAGCATTATTTTGTAGTAGCTTGGGATGAAAAGCAAGGCTGGTTTATAGATCAGGACATGGCTGAAAACACGATGAGGGATGGTCTTTTCTATGACGAAGACCAGGGTTTATTTATGAACGTCCCAGAAGAACTTGCAGCCAAGGACGGCGGCCTGTATGGTGAGCTTAGTAATGCTTTTAAAATTTTGAATTACAAAACAAAAGGAGAATAATGGCAGCAACACTTTGCTATCACTGCGATCAGGAGATAACAGCCCTTGACGCCGACGGGATCAAGCTTTGGTACCACAACCTGGACGGATTAATGTCCCGCGAATGCGCACCAACCTATGCCGAACCCGCCGAAATGTACGCTCAATGAGAGAGCAACACCACTTCATAGCTACATGGGACTCAGACACCGGATGGTTCATCAATATAGATCTAATGAATACAGTATTACTCACGGGTAACGTACATGTATTTGCAGATCCTGTGGAGACGGACGAAGAGGCGGATGAGATGCTGGAACGCTGGGACGAAGCTGGAATTCGGGAGCATCTAGCTGACAGAACCGATAAGCTGCTGGATGAGCTTGACTCAGCTTTAGAGGATATCAACTACCGACCGGTAACCCTGGAGGATCTGGATCAGTAGCTGTAAAATGTGGTAACAAAATTCCCTGTCAAGAAATTGTATTCAGGCTAGCTTCTATAATGCCGTATAAGGGCCCTAGAATGCGATTCTGGGCGGGCTAGGAGCTTTTAAGTACCTCCATACCCCTAAAACGTGGTAACAAAATTCTGCGTCAAAAAATTGTATTTGGCCAACCATAAAATCTGGTAACAAAATTTCCGTCAAATAATTGTATTTTAGGTACAGATTTATCCCATAATAGTACAATATAGTACTAAATTGCACCGTTGTCAAGTACTTTTGATCAATAAAGGTGCATATTTAAGGGTTTTTTATAGAATAAGTACTCTATACGCGCGCGGAATGCAAAATGTTGGTGGGAAAACATTACTTCCCATCCTGTATTCCTATCGATGTATGTAATTATGTACGTACTGCCGTGTACTGTGCTGTACCGTAGGTAGGAGCTTTAGAAAATAAAAATTGCTATGAGGTTCTTGTAAGATAACAAGTATGTGGGGGTGTATCGGTACATGTGTAATTTGGAACCCCGCATCATCTGTGGTTAGCTTCCCCCCGCCTTTTTGGGGGTGGTGTCTAAGGGTAAAAAAGTACCTTGTCCTACGCTGATTCCGGCTGTATATGCCTAGAGTGTACTCTACAAAACACTTGACATAAGGTATATGATGTGATTATGGAAAATATGTGGAATAGTATGAAAATACCACGGTATTACAACACGCCTGAAGGTCTTGTTGTTACCGAGGAAAGACGTGCCTATGAGAAGGCGTATCGTGAAGCCAACAAGGAAAAGATCAAGGCTTATCGAGAGTCAAAAAAAGACATACTCAATGAACTGAAAAGAAAAAAACGCCACCAAGCAAAATACCCTAACGGCGTGAAGCCATTACCTAAGTCTGTTATATACAGAAACGCCAAGAATAAACCCTGTACCGACTGTGGGATAGTTTTACCACCATTTGCCATGGACATGGATCACTGTCGTGGGAATAAGAAGTTTACTCCTGCTTTATATGCTCGTGCTGAGATTACTCGAGAGGTTCTTATTGAGGAATTAGCTAAATGTGACCCAGTTTGTGTTAATTGCCATCGTTTAAGAACTTCCCGCCGCCAACCCGAAGCCAAGCCTTTGCGCTCTGCTTCTCGTAAGGCAATAGTGGAATATTTAAATGAACTTAAAAGACAACCATGCACCGACTGCAAACAATCCTTTGAACCAATATGTATGGATTTTGATCATGTTCGTGGTGAAAAAAAGTTTAATATTTCACAAGGCAAAGGTTATAAAAAAGAAGTAATTATGGAGGAATTGGCAAAATGTGAGTTGGTTTGTGCCAATTGCCACAGATTCCGTACGCATTTTACAAATCGTAAAAAGTCTTAATACGGGATATTTATTGTTTTCATCCTACGTTGTTTGTCTACAACTTCGCATAGAACCTTGACTTCGGCAGCTATACGTTCACCAAATTCTTCTGCACTGAGGTATTGATCCCATTTAACTGGGGAGGATTCTGTGAGTACGATCTTTACCATCTCTATTGCTATGGTACGTAGGTCGTCTTGTGTAAGTGGCTTAAGTGGTGTCTTCTTCTTGAGGGAGAGTGCATCCCCCGTCCTTTTTTGGAGTGGGCTTTCCATTAGTCTTCTATCCTGAGGTTGTTCGCAATGCCCGATGGAATGAATATTTCCATTTCTTCTAATGCCATCGTGATTTCAGCCATTTTGTCCTCAACGAGACCTTGGGCAATGCTTAAGCCCTCGAAAGCTGGACTGTTTTCATAGTCGCCTTCCATCATAAGGTCTTCTAGTTCCTCGCAAAAGTCAGACATGGTGTTCCAACGGTCTGAGAAAAGGTTGTGGTTGAAAATAAGCTCGCTTGGAGTCATTTCACGGAGCATTTCTAGGCGGTCTAGATTGTCCATTGCTTCTTCGTTTAGTTCGTCCATTATTCCTCGTTTAGAATGCCGTGGATTCCCGATTCGGGTAGAACCACGTATTTTTCGCCTTCAAGTTCCACGCCGTAGGCCATGTTCTTGTCAAACACCACCTTGTCCCCGACCTGTACTGTCATAGGTCGCAAAATGCCATGGTCGTTGTATCTTCCCGGTCCGACTGCCATTACTTCCCCCTCGTTTGGGATGGGTAGGAGCTCTTGTGGGATGACTAGGCCAGATTCGGTAATCTTGTCCTCATGGGTCAGCTTTAGGATAACCCTGTCTTCTGTGGCTTCAAATGCCATCTTAAAATCCCTTTTCTCTGATGTCTACAATTATAACTAATGCCTCGTAGTAAGCCTGTGACATACCTTTATCGTGATCTGACCCTCTTTGTTGAGCCAGTTTCATGTGGTGTTCGGCCTGTGCACGGATTCGTTCGTAGGCGGTCTCTAGTTTCTTTCCCATGGCCATCCCTTCTTTGCGTCAATCTTCTCTCTAATTGCATTGAATACGTGAGCCTGTCGGCGTGCGTCAATGATGGCTAGGTTGAGCTTTTTATAGTTAAGATATAGTTCTTCTTCTAGCTCGTCAATTAGTTCGTGTATCTTCTTTTTTCTCATTATGCCACCGGCCAAATATAGTCTAGGTTGTCTGGTACTTCAGGAAAGATACTACCATAGTATTCCGGTAGTTTGCGCACTAGGTTGCTTTGATGTGAGCGATGGAAAGCTTCGTCGCCAATCCAGTATGGACTGACCATACGGAATTCTCCATCGTAATTGTCAATCAATGCGAAGGACTTGTCTAAGCAGGTGTCTTTGTAACCACGACCTACCCACTCTTGACAAATTGACGTTTGATAGTCAAGCAGTGCAATGAGGTGACCCTGCCACATCTTTACTGCTGGGTGGTTTTGCCATCCATAGTCAGGTTGTAGAAGTGCTTTGATAATCTGTAGGTTTTCTACACGTTGTTTGCCCAAGCGCTGACGATCAAGAACTTTGGCACTTTGGTCAAAGTCTGCGTAAGGTAAGAATGTTTGCATTTTAAAGCCCCTTTTCTAATGTTTCCAACAAAGCATAGTGTATGTAGCGTGTAGGGCGCATTCCCTTTGACTTGGCAATTTTTTTAAGTTCTTCCCAATCTCCGGCAGTAAATTCAATTCTTGTCTTAGCCCAATGTTTCTTCATCTTGCGCGGGTATCTACGTGGGGGTACGCTCACAGCTTGCCGTTCCAAAATACCCAAATAGCAAATGCTACAAATGAGCAGAGTAAAAATACGTTTTCAGCTACGTTCATCGTTGATAATCCTTTAATTTAAATGGTCTGGTCGGTCCCGGTGCTTCTAATCGTACACCACAATCGGGGCAGAAGATACGATTCCAACGGCGTTCTAATTCCTCACCGTCAAGGTTGTAATACGTTTCAATGTGTAGGCATTCATACATTTTTAATTCCTCTTGAATGCGAGTTAATTCTGTTAAAGATTCTTCTTGATTCACAATCAATCCATCCATTCTAGTTTTTCGCCACAACGAGGGCAAAAGCTAAATCTTGCGTACTCTTTTGTCTGCATAACAAGTTCAATAAGGTAATTAGGAACCAATGAACCATCAGAACAATGAGCGACTAGGTGTACGCAAGAGTTTTGATCTGCATTTAACCTAAGCTGTTCGGCAAGTTCTTCTCTTTCTCTAAAGCTCATTCTGATTCTTTAGAGTTTTTAAAGATTTCTTCAATTGCTTCGCGAAGTTCTCTATTTTGTTTGCGCAAAAGCCAGTTTTCTTCCCATTGTTGCGCAGCCATTTGATCCATTTGTCTTTTGTAAACCCAACTTGGTACAGTCATTACACTCCCTCATTTATCGGTGTTGCATCGTGATCAGCATCTTCTTCTACATAATCCATGTGAACCCATCTTCCGCCAGATACATAAAAGATAGGCGTAAAGCATTTGCGACAGTTGCCCCTATCCACGGTCGTTCCTTGAAGCGTCAAACATATCCTCGATTTCCTTAAGGATAGCTCTGATACGAGATAACGTATCATCAATTGCCCAAAAGCTGGTAATTGTCTCTACGTGATCCATTTCGTTTATTTTGTTTGGTTCTTTACTCATTTTTACCCCAATTTAGTATTGCTCTAACATACATTGCCACGTACATAATGCTGTACGCAATAAAACCATACTGCTTAGTAGATAGCGCATAGGCCACCCATAAGCATTCATTGAGAATGAGTATTCCCCATCCCCAAATCTTCTTTCCCCCGACAAAAAATAAACCGAGGGAACCAACGGCAGCAAGAACCCAAGACCACATCAGTTAACTAACATGTCCCAAATAAGCATTAACAATGCGCCCGTAACAACGCCGATAGCCCAAGTCAATCCAAAAGTAATATAA
>Ga0208257_1000408_pt1 | contig 12798 bp, 13 predicted proteins | sample CryBogCBH10Sep07_FD_184610 | JGI IMG/M metagenome (GOLD analysis project Ga0208257, IMG submission 184610) | Freshwater microbial communities from Crystal Bog, Wisconsin, USA - CBH10Sep07 (SPAdes) | ecosystem: Environmental > Aquatic > Freshwater > Lake | place: Crystal Bog, Wisconsin, USA... | reverse complement strand
TGGTAGTCCTTGGGGTCTATCTGACTGCAACGATATTATTAACATTAACCGTGCGTACAATGAAACGGCTACTGACATTGCTGATATTGTCAACTACCACGCCGCGCCAGTCACGGTCATCATAGGCGCAAAAGCTTCTCAGCTTGAGAAGGGCGCTAATAAAGTCTGGGGCGGACTACCAAAAGACGCAAAGGTAGAGAACCTTGAAGGCGGCGCACAGGGCTTAAAGGGCGCTATGGACTTCCTAGCAATGATGAAGAAGTCTATGCACGAAATGATTGGCGTTCCCGAGACCGCGTTGGGTCAAGCACAGCCTATTTCTAACACCTCTGGCGTAGCGCTATCTATTCAGTTCCAGCCTTTGATGAACCGCTACCACCAAAAGATTATTCAATACGCACATGGCCTAGAGCGCGTTAATGAGCTTATCCTCCTTAACCTTGCTCTAAAGGAACCTGAGAAGTTTGTATGGGACCCAGATTCAAGCCAGACCCCGCTAAAGCCAGGTCAGCTTGCACAGCTTGATTTCAACGACCCAATCACATACCAGTCTTATGTTCACTTCCCACAACCACTTCCTCTCGACAAGCTCATCGCGCTCAACGAGATTCAGTCCAAGCTCTCACTTGGTCTGGAATCAAAGGAAGGCGCTTTGCGTACTCTGGGCGAGGAATTCCCTGCAGAGAAGCTCACAGAAATTCGTCAAGAGCTTCAAGACGACGCTATTGCAGATGGCGCTCTCAAGCTCATCCAGACTCAAATCGACCAGGATATTGCTGCTCTTACTGGTGCTCAACCTGGTGGCGCCCCTGGAGCTCCTTCTACACCTTTGACCTCTACTGGCCCAGCTGGTGAGCAGGTAACTAACACCCCAGAATCACCTATCGTTCTGGATGACGCGACTATCGCGGCTCAACTAGGAGAACAAGGCCTCCGCACTCGCCTTGTAACTGATGCTTACGGAACACAACTTCCTCAACGAAGGGTTCCGCAAGACTACGAAAAATAAAGTGGTTTAACCCTTTATTTAACGTGGTGTACGGCAAAATTAGAAATACACGTTAGGTCATTTGTGCTCTCATATCGGAAAACGACCCCTAGGATAAAAGGATATAAGCATGTCTGAAACTGCAGAAGTAATGGCAGATGCTTTTGAAGCAGAAGCCAACGTAGCTCCAGTCGTAAATGTGTCGGGCGTTGACGCGCCTACTGTTGCATCTGGACTCGAGAAGGAAACGACTACTACTCAGAAGTTTTATACTGAAGAGGATTTAGCTCGTGTTCGCTCTCAAGAGAAAGACAAGGTCTACCCTCAGCTTGAAAAGTTGAAGGAAGAAGTTCTTGCTCTTAAGAAAGAAAAAGAAGAAGAAGCCGCTCGTAAAGCAGCTGATGCGCAAGCTAAGGGTGCTGAACAAAAAGCTAAGTTTGAGAACGACTTGGACGCCAAGGAACTTCTTAAGCTTAAAGAACAAGAGTGGCAGGAGCAGTTGGCACGTGAGCGTCAAGAACGTGAAACGGCCTTCGCTCTTCTGGAGCGTGAAAAGACCTTTGCAGATTTGCAGGCTTATCGCCAACAGTTAATCGAACAGGAACGCGAAAGCATCATTCCTGACTTGCTGGACTTGATTCAGGGTAATACCCGCGAAGAGATTCAAGCAAGCGTGGAGGGACTAAAGTCTCGTTCTGAACGAATTCTTGAATCGGCGCAATCTGCTATGCAGAATGCCCGTAAAGAGATGCGCGGAGCAAGCACAAATGCTCCAACAGCTGGACCATTGGAAACTAATATGGAATCACGTCAGTTCACAGCGCAAGATATTGCGTCTATGTCGGTAAACGAATACGCCAAGTACAGAGATAAGCTACTGAGCGACTCTGCTCGTGGCCGTTCTCAAGGGTTCCTCGGCTAAAAACCTCAACTAAAAAAACCTACTTATAAGGAGTCAAAGCTAAATGGCATCAGGTATTACAGGTACTGGCAATCTTGCCGCTTCACCTACAGCCTACTCGGGTACAAATACCCAGCTGACTCAAGCCATTCAAACGATTTGGTCCAAGGAAATCTTGTTCCAGGCAATGCCAATTCTTCGTTTTGAACAGTTTGCAGTCAAGAAGACCGAACTAGGTGTTGCACCTGGTCTTCAAATCAACTTCATGCGTTACAACAACCTCGGCTTCGCTTCACCGCTTGTCGAAGGTGTTCGTATGCAGACCAACGCGTTGACCGCTCAACAGTTCTCAATCACTGTTGCAGAGCACGGCTACGCACTTGCAGTGTCTGAGCTCTTGCTCAACGCTTCATTCGACGACGTGATGGCTTCTGCTTCACGTTTGCTCGGTCGCAACATGGCTATCTATCTTGACCAGCTTTCACGCGACACCCTCTACTCAGCTTCTTCAACCATCTACGGTGAAGACCGCTCAAACCTCTCAGCAGTCAACAACTGGTACGCATACGGCACAGAAGGCACCAACCGTGCTTCTATGACCGGTTCATACTACTTGACACCTCGTACCATCAAGGATGCTGCAGAAACACTAGCAACCAAGAACATCCCTCGGTTGGGCGAGACCTACGTGGCCTTCGTTCACCCACACCAGTCACGTCGTCTCCGCGACATGCCTGAATTCATCGAAGTCACGAAGTACGCTGCTCCAGGTAACTTCATGCTCGGTGAAATCGGCCGCTTGTACGACACAGTCTTCATTGAGACCACTCAGGTTCTCAAGGTTGCTGGCGGTGCAGGTTCTGGCTACACAACCGACACAGCTGTTGCTAACCCAACAGTAATTCCTGGCGGAGGTTACACAACCCCTGCAACATACACAGGAAACGGCGCATCTGACCGCTACTCAGCTATCTTCATTGGAGATAACGCATTTGGTCACGCAATCTCACTCCCAGTAGAACTCCGCGATGGCGGTATCTTGGACTTCGGTCGTGAGCACGCGCTTGCTTGGTACTCAATCTTCGGTCTTGGTCTAATCACTGACCAGTCCGTAGTAATTGCCGAGACCAACTAATAAAAAACTAAATAGCTTAAAGGGCGGGGGCTTCGGTCCCCGCCTTATCTAACCGAGACACTAACATGGAGGATTTAATGGCTAAAGCAAAGCCCACAGATGTAACTGGCCGTATTCGCGAGCAGATGATTGCAGACAATCAAGAAGCTATGGTCGAGCGCGCCAATGAAATGTCAATGGCTACAGCACAGGCAAAGGTAAAGCTTGAGACTGAAGTTATTGATGCGACTGTCCCAGAGCGCCAAACAGTAATCGTTGATGAAGCCGTAACAGTAGGCGGAGACGAGAGCAATGTTGAGATTCGCGTAGTCCAGGACCTAGAGAACATGACTCTTGGCGCTGGTAATAACTACAACTTCAAGGCGGGACAGAAGTACAAGGTTACTAAGCACGTGGCCCAGCACCTTAAGGAAAAGGGCTACCTAGCTAATAGTTTCTAAGCATTTCTATCTTAGTGGGCGAGCCTTCGGGCTCGCCTTCTTCGTTTGCGCAGATTTTTTTACTTTTTACCGTCATTATTATATCTACCGTAGTGTAGGGAGTTTAAGTGGCTGTTCTATCTAACATACTCTCTCGAGTACGTCTAGAGCTAGGCGATTTACAAAAGAACTTCGCCTTTACAGCTACTGGCGATGGCTCTACAAAAGTCTTTGCTACTGGCATTAAGCCCATTGAGATTACCAACCTATACGTTACAGTAAACGGGTCCCCAGTAGCCTATCCGACTGGATACTCCGTAGAACAAGATACTGGGATTATTACCTTTCAAATAGCTCCTGCAGCTAATGTGGCTATAACCGTTCAAGGCCTTCAAGACCGTTACTTTTTAGACGCAGAGCTTACTAACTTTGTAAATGACGCCGTAAATCAGCACACGTATAACCGCACAGATGCTTTTGGCAGCGCGATAACTATTGCCTCTATCCCACCTGTTGAAGAGTACCCAGTAGCTATCTTGGCTACCATTGAAGCTCTTTGGGCGCTCGCTACAGATGCCGCATTTGACATTGACATCCAGGCCCCAGACGGAGTTAACATTCCCCGCTCTGAGCGCTACCGCCAGCTAAGCACAATTATCCAACAGCGCTGGGAACAATACAAGACCCTTTGCGCACAGCTTAACGTTGGACTATGGCGTATTGAGATGGGCACCCTTATTCGTACATCTCGTACCACCAACAAGTACGTCCCAATTTACATGGGACAAGAGGTGGACGATTCACGCCGCCCAGAGCGCGTCTACATCCACAACGACCTTACTGGCCGCTCCCCACTACCAGAGTACGCTGGCATTTACGACATTCAAATCTACCAAGGCGATTCTTGGTCGCAGCAATTTACCTTTCCATTTGACGTTACCAACTTGGTATTTAAGGCGCAGATTCGTACGTACCCAGACGCACCGTCCTTGTACGCCACCTTTAACGTCGCAGTTGTTGATGGCCCTAACGGAATTATTCAGCTTAGCCTTGACCCTTCCGCCACCGCTTATCTTCCTGTTCGCGCGTTCTGGGACCTTCAAGCAACTGACCCATCAAACCCTAGCTTTGAACAAACCTACGTTAAGGGACAAGTATTCGTACAACAGCAGGTGACACTTGACTAACGTATACCCTCAAACACAACCCGTTGTCGTTACAGTAACGCCAACTACCCCACAACCAGTACAGGTTAATCAAATCTATGCTGGCGCAATGAACACCCCCGTGGTTGCTTACCACTTTGTACAAAATACTCCTTCAAGCTCTTGGGTTATCACTCATAATTTAGGGTGGATACCTAACGTTACAGTTCAAGATTCAGCTGGTAACATAGTTGAAGGAGAAATTACGTACACTAATACGAAGCAACTTACGGTCACTTTTTCATCAGCGTTTAGCGGAAACGCGTACCTTTCTTAAGGAGAGTAGATGTCCCGTAAATTTTTAACACCGATTGATTTAACGAAAAACGAGCTTCAAAACGCTCGTATTCAAAATCTTGCATCGGCGCCTTCTTCTCCAGTAACAGGCCAAATCTACTACGACACTACCCTCAATGGCCTTTACATCTACAACGGTACCGCCTGGGCACTTGCTGGAGGCGTATCTTCGGGCACTCTTTCCGCACGCCCAGCAGCTACGGCAGTAGCCTCAGGCTCTTTCTACTATGCAACTGATACCTATGTTATCTACTACTCAAACGGCTCTACATGGCAGCAAGTAGGTATTGGACCTAACACCACAGACACTCTTACAAACAAGACTCTTACCTCTCCAAAGATTCTTGGCCCAATGTACATCCAGAGTGGTGGCGGAGCTGGTGGCCTAAACAACACCATTACTGCCAATAACTCAACTGGCGTCCTTACTGTTAACTCTACCTACGGCGTAGAAATTGATGCTACAGGTAACATCAACCTTGGTCCTTCTGGAACAGCTACTGTAAACAGCGACGTTATTACAACTAACACAGCTTCACAGACTGTAACTAACAAGACTCTTGGTTCTGGAACTTCTCTTAGCGCATCTCTTAACGCTGGCTCAAACAAGATTACAAACCTTGCCTCTCCAACAGCATCCACAGACGCTGCTAACAAGGCCTACGTTGATGCGGCAGCTAGCTCGCTTAACGTGCATGGTTCTGTTGAGTACCTCATCTCTGGCGTTCTTGCTGGTACCTACACACCTGGCTCTACTGGAGCTGATGGCGGTACTGGCGTCGGTGCAACAATTACACTTTCAGCAACAGGAACTCTTACTGTTGACTCTGGCCCAGACCCTCTACAAGTTAACGACCGCGTACTTATTGCTGGCGGTGTAACAGCCTATGCTGGAGCGTCTTCGATTGTAAACGGTATTTACGTTGTTACTAACAACGGAGCTGGCGCACAAAACATTGTATTTACTCGCGCAACTGACTATGACAACCACATCTCTGGTCAAGTAGTTGCTGGTGACTTTGTATTTGTTGCTTACGGAAACACTTATGGCAAAACTGGTTGGGTTCAAGTAAATGAAGGAAGCCTTACCTCTAACCCAGCAGACGGAATTATTATTGGAACGGACCCAATTTCCTGGGGTCAGTTCTCTGGAGCGGGTACATATACCGCCTCTAACGGTGTTGCCCTAAGCGGAAACAATTTCTTCTTCAATCCAACATCATCTGGTGGCTTGCAAACAGGACCTTCTGGAGCCGCTATCCTTCTTCCAGCAAACTCTGGTTTAAGCACCAGCTCTTCTGGTCTTGCTGTCGGCGCTGGTACAGGCATCACAGTATCTGGTTCAACAGTAGCCCTTACTAACACCTCAGTAACTGTAAACGGAAACACAGTAGCTCTTGGCGGCTCAACCACAATTACCGCCAACACCACTAACGCTCTTACGCTTGGAACTGGCCTTACAGGAACCTCGTTTAACGGCTCTTCTGCGGTTACCGCTGCTATCGATACCTCGGTAGTTGTACGTAAGTATGCTGCTGCGGTAGGCGACGGAACCTCTACTTCTATTACAATCACCCACAACCTCGGAACACGCGATGTACAAGTAACTCTCTACGATGCAACCTCGTACGCAGAAGTTATGGCGGATGTAACGCATGCGACTACAAATACGATAACTCTGGCGTTCTCTGTAGCCCCTACATCTAGCCAATATCGCGTCGTAGTATTCGGGTAGTAGTACATGAGCCGTAAGTCTCTTGTACCTGTAAACGTACCTGCGCTAGCAAGCGCACCTACGTTACCTACCCTTGTATCAGGCGACTTATACTTCAACACCACTAACTCGACCCTATACAGCTACAACGGCTCTTCATGGGTAGCTGCTGGCGGTGCTGCTCCAGCGGCAATGACTGTATCGGACACCGCTCCCGTTAGCCCTAGTACGGGCTCTCTTTGGTATAACTCCTTAACACTTCAAACTTTTATCTACTACTCCTCAACATGGGTAGAAGTAGGTACTGGCCCTGCGGGACCTCCAGGAACAGCCACCCTTACCCGCTGGAAGTACACGGCGGTGGGCGGGGAAACCACACTTTCTGGAATGGATGATTCTGGAACTGTCTTGGGGTATACCCCTGCTAAAGAGCTTGTTCACTTAAACGGTGTTCAAATAGTTCGCGGAACTGACTACACGGCAAACGATGGCTCGTCAATTACATTTTCGGTAGCCCTTTCTGCAACAGATATTGTTGAGATTATTACGTTTGGCTCATTCACGGTAACAACAGCCTCAGCTAAGGGCGATATACCAGTAGCTCTAGGACCAAGCAGCCTTAGTGCCGTACACGTGGGCGCCAACGGCACAGTTCTTACAGCGGACTCAACACAAACAAATGGTGTAAAATGGGGAGCTGTACCGAACTTTATGGTTCTGTATGTTGATGGCGGAGCTGCTGGAGCTAACCCAGACATCATTTACGATGCGGGAGCTTCTGGCGGAACTGTAACAACCTGGGCCTACACCATTGACGCTGGTGCTTCAACGGTCAGTTTCTAACTTAGGAGAAATCAATGACAACACGCCTACAGCAACGCCGCGATACTGCTGCTAACTGGACCTCAAGCAACCCAACACTAGCTGCTGGCGAAATTGGTTACGAGACTGACACAGCTAAGTTTAAGATTGGTAACGGTACCTCAGCGTGGACTGCTTTGTCTTACGCATATGGAGCAGCCCCTGCTCTAACATTTAACGCGCAGGTAGGCACTAGCTACACACTGCAGGCATCTGATGCTGGCGCGCTTGTAACCTTATCTAATGCCAGCGCTATCACCCTGACTGTTCCCCCTTCAGTATTTGCCGCAGGACAGGTAATTGACATCCAACAGATTGCTGCTGGACAGGTTACTCTTGCAGCTGGTTCGGGTGTAACAATTACCTCTACTGGAGCTACCGCTGCGGCGCCTAAGCTGCGTACTCAGTATTCGGGAGCAAGCATAATCTGCACAGCCTCTAACATCTTTACTGTACTTGGGGACATTGCATAAAAATGCCAACACCAATCATAGGTAACGGGTTTATAGCCTCTGGAATATCGGGGCATTCGTTTTCTAGCAATATTGTTTCGCTTCAAACCGTAACCGTTGGTTCAGGTGGGGCAAGCGCAATTAACTTTTCTTCTATCCCAAGCACTTATACTCATTTGCAGATTCGGTATATTGTTAAAGGTTCTGGTTCGACAAGCATAGGCGGCGCGCCATGGAGATTTAACAGCGATTCTGGAACAAACTATACTTGGCACTATTTAGTTGGCGATGGCTCTAGCGTTGTCGCTGGTGGTAATGGAACCGGACTTACATCGGGCAACTGGGGTGAAGTTTATGTTGATGGAACGGTTGGCGGTATTTACACCGTTGGAGTTATGGATATTTTAGATTACGCAAGCACAAATAAAAATAAAACTATCCGTCACTTTTTTGGCGAAGATATGAATGGCTCAGGCAAGATTGAATTTTTCGGCGGCGCTTGGCTCAATTCTTCTACTGCCGTCAACGCTATCAACTTTACTATAAACGGCGGTAGCACAACGATTACTCAGTATTCTCAATTTGCACTTTACGGGGTGAAATAACATGGCTAGCGCACAAACCTATGTACCGATTGCAACGCAAACCGTTAGCGGTTCATCTACTAATGCAATTACTTTTGGTTCCATTCCTCAGACATATACAGATTTAAGAGTTATAGCACAGTTGCAGACAACCAGTTCTGGAAATGTTAGCGATATGGCTATTTCATTAAATGGAGATACTACTTCTGGGCTTTATAGTTCTACTCGCGTTTATGCAAACGGTTCATCATATACTTCAGACAGGCAATCCAATGTAAATTATTGGAATCAAAATGGCGTTAATGCTTCAACTGCGGGTTGGCCAGGAATTGCATCTTTTGATTTTATAAATTACTCAAGTTCTTCAACATATAAAACAGTTCTCTTGAGAGATAACACAATAGGTTATTACACAATGATGCTTGCTCTTTTATGGCGTAATACAAATGCAATTACTTCAATTACTATTGGCGCCAACTCGGGACAAACTTTATATTCTGGTTCAACCTTTACTCTCTACGGAATTGCGGCGGCATAATTATGGCAAATCTTGGTCCAACACTTATTGCATCGGCTAATGCTAATTCGGGTAGCGTATCTAATTTTGTTTTTTCTTCTATTCCGCAGACATATACAGATTTAATGTTAAAAATTTCTGTTCGTAGCGGTAACTCTGGTAGCCAAGCGAACCTCGGAATACAGTTTAACTCAACAACTACAGGATACTATGGAATATACCTTATTACTTATAACGGAAGTTCAGTTCAAAGCCTAACCGATTCTAATGATACTGCTTCTTATGCTCAATATACTTCTACTAATGGAATGACTAGCGGTATATTTGGAAATGCTGAAATTTATATTCCCAATTATGCAGGAAGCGGATTAAAAGTTTTATCTGGCGATTTTGTAACAGAAAACAGTTCTTCAACGGCAAACTATACAGGAATTTCTGATGGCTATTGTTCTGGATTTACGGCAGCAATTACCTCATTAACAATTTTATCTGGCGCCAATCTTCAACAATACTCCACCGCATATTTGTACGGCATTAAAAACTCATAACTAAGGAGCAATCATGGCAGATGTAATCGAAGTAAATTGCGAGACTGGCGAAGTAACCACTCGCCCACAAACCGCTGAAGAAATTGCCGCTGCTGAAGCCGCTGCCGCACAAGCCGCCGCTGACAAAGCAGCCGCCGATGCAGCAGAGAAGGCAAAGGCAGATGCAAAAGCAGCCGCTGTAGCCAAGTTAACAGCATTGGGATTGACTCCCGATGAAGTTGCCGCACTAACAGCTTAATAAGTTCTACGTAAGGAGGTTCGATGAGTAAAGCGCGTAATATCGCAAATAACGGTGGTCGCGGCACCACCGCTAATCGTCCTGCCTCCCCACTATTAGGTGATACTTACTTTGATACTACAATTGGCGGTCTTATTGTTTACACTGCTAATGGCTGGGGCGTACCACTTACCTATACAGCGCCTTCCGCGCCTACTGGTTTGAGCGTAGACCCAGTTACAGCTATTGCTACCTTTACTGCTCCGTCTAACACTGGTAACTCACCTATTACCTCATACACAGTGACCTCTAGCCCAGGAAGCATCACAGCCTCTGGAGCTTCCAGTGGTATTACTGTAGCTGGATTAACCTCTGGAACAACGTATACGTTCACTGTAACTGCAACTAACGCCTACGGCACATCTGTAGCTAGCTCGCCTTCTAGCGCTGTTACTTATAACCCTTACGTGCTAGTTGGTTCTATGGATGCTCTAGCAAGCGTAAGTCCTAGCGGCTCCTCAAGCATTACTTTCAGCGCAATACCTCAAACTTATACTAACTTACAGCTTCGTTTTACTTATCTTAATGGAACAGCTGCTGATATAAATATGACGCTCAATGGCTCTGGAGATGTATACGAGCATTATTTATGGGGTAACGGGTCAAGCGCATCATCTGGCAGCCAAGCAGGAACATCTGCTGGAATGTATTTAGACCAAGGATATTTTAATACAGCCAACGTTCCGCTAGTCGGCGTGGCAGATATCCTAGATTACACAAGCAACAATAAGAATAAAACTGTAAAACTTGTTGGCGGATTCGATAATAACGCGGGCACAACTGCTAGCCGTACTTGGTTATACTCTGGCTTTTTTTCTGTTACTTCCGCTATAAATACAATGACTATAACCGCATCCGCTGGTACTTTTGCGGCTGGAACTAGTTTTTCTCTTTATGGAATACGGTAGGCAAAAATATGACAACTAATACTATGGTGGCTATTCAAACTATAACAGTAACTGGTTCGGCCGCGCCCTCGGTAACATTTGCGTCTATTCCGCAGACCTATACAGATTTAATAGTTATTGCAGATGTACAAGGTCAATCTGCTGGCTGCGGCCCTACCATGTACTTTAATACAGATAACGCAAGCGGAAACTACTCAAACACTGTTATGTACACGGATGGTTCCACCACTAAAGGTTCAGTTAGAAATACAAATAGTAACATTATTGATATAACAACGACTAATGGACTGCCATACTCTAGCACTAGCTTGTACGCCCCAGTAACCGCGCATATTATGAATTATGCAAAAACGTCTTCATACAAGTCTGGGCTTTTTGAGTACAGAAATACCACTGGTGGGTATAACGGCGGCGGCGATATATCTAAGGCTGTTTTTACTTGGCGTAGTACAGCGGCTATTACCTCGATAACTCTTGCTAATAATAACGGCAAGTCAATTCCAGTAGGCTCTACTTATACCTTGTATGGAATAGCTAACGCTGACACTGGTGCCTACGCTACTGGTGGAATTATCACCCAAGACTCGACTTATTACTATCACGCGTTTGGTAGCTCAGGCACATTCACTCCTTCCCGCAATTTGACGGCTGATATTTTGGTTGTTGCGGGTGGTGGCGGTGGAGGTTATTGGACAGGAGGCGGTGGCGGAGCAGGTGGCGTATTAGCTAACGCGGCAGTATCTCTTGCTTCTGGTACTGGTTATACTTGCACAGTTGGCGCTGGCGGAGCTGGCGGTAATGCTTCTAATGCAACAAACGGTGGCAACTCTAATGTGACTGGTGGCTCGCTATCTCTTACCGCCGCAGTTGGCGGCGGAGCAGGTGGTGGTAATGGCTCTGGTACAACATTCTTGGCGGGACAAAACGGCGGTTCAGGTGGTGGTGCGGCTGGTAATAGCAGCGCTGCGGTAGGTACTGGCTCGCAAGGTTCTAATGGTGGTTCTGCATCTTCATCTGGCCCTGCAACAGGCGCAGGTGGTGGTGGTGGATTTGCCGTTGCTGGTGGAGCTGGTTCAGGTTCTTCTGGTGGTTCTGGCGGTAATGGAACAAACACCGTTACCAACTGGGGAACATTGGCTGCACTTGTGCAAGCCGCTGGTTACGGAGTAAATGGTTACATCGCTGGCGGTGGAGCTGGTGGTAACAACTCTAATGGAACAATCGCAACTGGTGGATTAGGTGGAGGCGGCAACGGCTCAATCTCAACTGGCTCAGCGGCAAGTGCTGGCGTACCTAATACTGGTTCTGGCGGAGGTGGCGGTGGCGGTAACGGCTCTGGCACAAGCACACAAACTGCTGGCGGTAATGGTGGTTCCGGACTAATCGTTTTGCGTTACGCTAAGTAGGAGGCGACAATGGCTGCAAATTATGTTTTATTAGAAAGAATCACCGTAGGATTGGCTGGCGCTTCTAGCGTCACCTTCAACAACATACCTCAGACTGGTTATACGGATTTGAAGGTTGTTGTTAGTGCGCGAGGCAATCTTGGTCAGGTTTATTCTGACTTGTATCTGCAACTCAATGGCGATACAGCTTCTGGTCATTACTCGGCTAAGTCTTTATATGGCACAGGTTCATCGGCAGCGTCAGGGTCAAACATCTCAGGCACAAACCTGATTTATTGCGGAACTGTAACTGGAGCAAACGCAACCAATAACACCTTTGGCAACGCCGAAGTTTACATTCCAAATTACAATGTTACCTCTGCTTCTAAATCTGTTTCAGTAGATGCAGTTATGGAAAACAATGGAACTAGCTCGTATGCAACATTAACGGCTGGACTATTTACACCATCAAGCTCGGGAACAGTAACCTCAATAACTTTTTTTATTGACGGTGGTTCAGTATTTCAGCAATACTCCACCTTCTCTCTCTATGCCCTAGCCGCAGTAGGCACTACTCCTACTAAAGCTCCGAAGGCTATCGGTGGAG
>Ga0208257_1000402_pt1 | contig 12927 bp, 7 predicted proteins | sample CryBogCBH10Sep07_FD_184610 | JGI IMG/M metagenome (GOLD analysis project Ga0208257, IMG submission 184610) | Freshwater microbial communities from Crystal Bog, Wisconsin, USA - CBH10Sep07 (SPAdes) | ecosystem: Environmental > Aquatic > Freshwater > Lake | place: Crystal Bog, Wisconsin, USA... | reverse complement strand
ACAGAGATCCTTTCAGATTACTAAAAACTGACTTTGTCGTGTTAAAGCCTGCGTTTGGCAGAATTCCTGAAACGAGATCGAGGGAGCCAAACTGCAGGAAAGGAAGACCCAGCAGAAAAAGAACCATCAATGCCAACCATATTCTCATGGCCTTGAGCAAAAGCTGAGCGGTAAATACGGTGAGAGTTCCTAGAACAAGAACGGAGCCCTTTGCTCCATACGCAGCGGCTGAGCCAACATTTGTCTTAGAGACATTTTCAATTTCAGCTTCCAGAACAGCGATAAACTCTCTGACGGCCTTCACCATCTCACTCGAATCCGTATTCTTGCCTTCCTCAATACCCTTCAGAACCTCCTCGTGTGACACACCCAACTTGCTTTCGATCTTCTGAATCTTCTCCTTCAGCTCAGCCTGAATACGGTCCTTATTTGTATAGGTGAACTCATGGCGGTTCTGAGCGGTCGTATTTGACGCATTCACAGGCTTGGCCAAAAAATTTGAAACGCGGCTTTTTGAGTGGGCCATGTTATACTTCGCCTTTTCCTGTGCAGATTTCATCTGCGTGGCTGCTTGCTGAACAGGTGTCGGGGCCGAAGTAAACGGCCAAATACCTCCCTTCTGCTTCCTTGAACGATTCTTCCGTGTGTTCCTTGGCATTCTATTTAGGGCAGAGAATCTAAGGCATTCATACTATTACTATCTAAATGCCAGAAGCATGGCAAAGTCTTGCCTTCAAAAATCGGCACGAGAGGGATGCTCGTATCACCTTCTATGAACCCACACACACCTACACAATCGATGGAAGCTCCGATAAGATCATCAGCGGCACCAAGTTTCTCCATGAGTTCTTTGGTCATTTTGACGCAGCGGCGACAATTAAGAAGATGATGTCATCTCCGAAATGGCCATCATCGCCTTATTACGGAATGACTGCTAAGGAGATCGAGAAGGGTTGGTCCGATAAGGGTAAACTGGCCTCTGAAACAGGAACTGCTCTGCACTTGGCCATCGAGCAGTTTCTCAACGGAGCTGAGCACTTGATTCCTCAGGAAGTCTTGGATTCACCCGAATGGAGATATTTCCTGAACTTCTGGGCGATGGAGGGGCCCGACCTCGAGCCGTATCGCACCGAATGGGAAGTCTGGTCAAAGGATCACTTGCTGTGTGGATCCATTGATATGGTCTTTCGTCGTAAGTCGAATGGAAAGTTCCTGATTTATGACTGGAAGCGGACAAAGGCGATCAAGACTGAAAATTCGTATCAGAAAGGTCTTGCTCCCCTGGATCATCTCGACGATTGTAACTATTGGCATTATACTCTCCAGCTGAATGTCTATCGTTGGATTCTGGAGAATTTGTATGGTATGGAGATTGAGGGTCTTGCTTTGATCGTGCTCCATCCTGAGAACAAAAATTACAAACGTATCAAGCTGAATCGCCTGGAGGAAGAGGTTCTAGATATGCTTGCGTGTCGCTCACGTGCTCTAGAGGCAGGTGGTGATGCTGCGGTGATTCTACCTGTTCCTGCCGTTGTTGAGAAGTTTAAGGGAAAGCCAAAGGGAAGCATGATCACTGATTATATGATGACTGACTAGATTCTAAAAAGACCATCTGCCTTATTGTAACGCCGTGGTATCCATCGCATTTCCACATAGTCCATATATTTGACTTCTTTCATAATGAGATCGTAGTAGACAGCAGCATACTCGTGTCGTGGCGGCTTTCTTTGAATGAGAGAGTTGATGACACCCAAATTATCATTTTCGAGCTTAATAGAGGAAACTTCATTTTTTTGTGTCATCTGAATGCCATCAAGAATTGAACACCACTCAGATTCATAGGAGTTTTGATGATCAAAATATGTTTTTACAGAGTTGAACGTTTCCTCGGATTTCAGAAGAGCTGCAGTTCTCGAGATTCTGTCTTTGTAACGAAAAGAACCATCTGTCTGTAAATGAGCGACTTCAAGAGGCCTCGCAAATCTCTTCCAGATGGTTGTAAAAGGCCCAGCTTTCCGCATCTACTAAGTAAATTTGAAAAACACTGGGCTATAGAATAGAGGCATCAAAATGTCGTCGAAGTATCTACAAATCATCGATCCCGCTGTGCCATCACAACATGAGCCGCAAGATTTCACCTATTCCTTTCCCCTGGATCCCTTTCAGAAGCACGCGATTGCTGCAATTGATAAGGATGAGAACGTGCTTGTGACCGCAAAGACAGGTTCGGGCAAGACGTTGGTGGCCGAATATGCGATTGTTCATGCTTTGAAAAAGGAGGGTCGTGTCTTTTACACCACTCCCATCAAGTCGTTATCCAATCAGAAGTTCCATGACCTCAAAAAGCTCTTTCCTCAGTCGTCGATTGGAATCATGACTGGAGATATCAAGTATCGCCCTGACGCTCAGGTGCTCGTCATGACAACAGAAATTCTACGAAACTTGCTGTATAAGAAGGGTTCGAGCACAGCATCAATTGGCCTGACAGCCTCCATTTCTCTCGAGGGCCTTTCCTGTGTTGTCTTTGATGAGTGCCACTACATCAATGATCGTGATCGTGGGAAGGTCTGGGAGGAGACGATGATTCTTCTGGATCCAAAGGTCCAGCTAGTTCTTCTATCCGCTACTATTGACCGCCCTGAACTCTTTGCTGGATGGCTCGGTGATCTGAAGCAGGTCCCTATTCACCTCATCTCCACACAGTATCGTATTGTTCCTCTTACACACTCCGTCTTCTTTAACGGTGTCCCTGAAGTCATTATGGACAGCAAGGAGAATTTCAAGGAGGGATCCTATCAAGGATGGCTTCAGTGGCGGAATCATCTTGTAAAGGGCCAGAGGGATCATCGGGATCGTGTTGCTGGTCGACGTGCTGGTGGATACGAAGATCCTGTTGTCAAAAGTGAAGGTGGCCTGAAATCAATTACGCATCAGTTGAATGAGGCTGTCACATATTTCCAGGAAAAGGGTCTTCTGCCTTGTTTGACTTTTGTCTTCAGCCGAGCGGGTTGTGAGAAGTATGCGGGCCAGATTCATGCAAACCTCGTAAGTAGTTCTGATTCAGCAGCCATCACACAAATATGGAACTTTCATCTTCGGACTCACAAAGATATGCTTGAGCATCTCCCTCAGGCTACTTCTTTGCTTGAGCTGGTGCAGAAGGGTGTGGCCTATCACCATTCAGGTCTTCTGCCTATTCTGAGGGAAATGGTAGAGATTCTCTTCAGTAAGGGACTGATCAAGGTTCTCTTTGCCACGGAGACATTCGCGGTCGGCATTAATATGCCCACTAAGACAGTCTTGTTTATGGACTTGATGAAGTTTTCCGATGAGACAAATGGACTTCGGCCCCTACGGACAGATGAATACATCCAGATGGCGGGTCGTGCAGGTCGGCGAGGAAAGGATACTGTTGGTCATGTCTTCTACATGCCTCAGAGGGATCCTGTGGATGCCTCCACTATTCGTCAAATGATGACAGGATCGAAGTCACCCATTACGAGTCGTATGGACTTTGGATATGACTTTATTCTTAAGACAATTCATTCAGGCAATAACCGATGGATTGACCTGCTTCAGAACTCCTATTGGTATCAACAGCGAGAGGTTGAGAGGATTTCTTTGAGGCGTTATCTGGAAGAGAAGAAAGCAGAACTTGCATCACTGGGCCTAACAGATGATCTGAAGGAGAAGTGTCATCGAAGGGATCTCCTTGAAGAGACACTCAAGACATCCGTTAATTCAGCAAAAAAGAGGGCACAAGCGGAACTTGGAAGTCTAATGAATACATGGTTGGGACCTGTCATGGTAAAGGCATGGGCATCCTGGAAGACAGCAAAACAGCTCATGTTTCGTATTCACACTCTAGAAGAGGAACTAGATAGTTATAATAATCTTGGTGACAATGTTGTAGGGCCTCGAATCAAGTTGCTGGAGTCGTGGGGCTTTCTTCATGATGGAAACCTTACGGATCTAGGAATCCTCGCTACAGAAGTCAATGAAGGCAATCAGATTCTGATGGCTCGGGCCTACAAGGAAGGTCTCTGTTCATCGCTGTCACAAGAGGAACTCGTTGTGTTTCTCAGTGCGTTTCTTGGAGAGGGCAAGGAAGGCCAGTCGCCTTCTCTCTCCGAGTTGGCTGTTCCTTCACGCGTGAAGGAAGTCTTAGTAAATATTGATTCATGGGCTGCTCAGTATCAGCGAGAGGAAGACAAAGCCCTTGGACCTCAGCGTTCAGGTTGGTCTCTGCAGACTGCGTGGATGGAACCTTGTTATCGTTGGGTCCAAGGTTCTGAGGCAGCATTGTTGTGTGTCGAGTATGGAATCTACGAGGGAAACTTCATGCGTTCATTGCTCAAGCTGGCCAATCTGGTGGAGGAATGGACATCCATGGCCACCTACGCCAAGGATATTCAAACTCTAGAACTTGTCGAGGGTCTCCAGCAAAAAATTGTTCGTGGTATTGTTAAGCCTGAGAGTTTATATCTACAGCTTTAAAGGACGCATTTTAAAGATCATACGCTCTTTCCATCCAACCTTTTTCATGTCGGAATAATATTCCAGAATGACTTCGTCTCCAGGCTTTAGTATGGTATCCTTCACTGAAATAATACGCTTCCACAAAGGCACATAGACTTTTGTTTTGCTTTCGTGAACAGTGAGAACAATTCCAAGCTTCTCATGAGCCTCATACTGATGCAGATAGATTTGTTGAATAAAGAGATAGTCACGATCATGTTTCTTGGCTTTCTTTTGAAGCTCATTTAGATGCTCTGATAGATTTAGGTCTATCGACGGAGAAAGCTCCTTTCGAAGAATCGCCTTAATACACCGTTGATTTACGAGATCAGCATACCGACGAAGAGGCGAGGAGGCATGACAATAAAGTCCTCCTAGAGATGCATGAGGAGTCTGCGTATCCATTGGTTTGTAAGTTGCAGCCTCATAGGCCATGAAACGGAGTTCATCATTAATCTTGGCCCAAGACTCAACCTTCTCCTTATCAGCAGCCGACTGGGCCCTCAGAAGACCTATTTTGTAGGGCATCAGAAGCTTTGCAGCCTCCTTATTATAAAGAATCATGAGCTCCTCAACCCATTCATGAGGATCTTCTGTCTGTGATCCCTTCAAATAATAACACAGATTTCGCAATCCTTCCAGACTGAAGCCAAATGGCCTCGAGGTAAGAATCGATTCATAGGTCGCTGACATGTGATTATTGACCTGTGTTTCTTTCCATTCGATATTTGACATTGTTTGCTTATCAGCATCCCAGCGAAACATCAGAGAAACACCTAGACGTGTTACTGAGGGGAGAAGTGACGCCTCGCCCTCCGATAGAGCTGCAGGAAACATAGGAACGACAGCAGTTCCATTCTGATAGAGAGTTTGGCCCCTCTTTTTGGCTTGTAGATCGAGATCTGAGTTTTGAGGAACCCACTCAGCCACATCCGCGATGGTAATTGCAAAATCCCAGAGACCAGGTTGAATCTGTTTGATGGAGATTACATCATCTATATCCTTGCAACCAGGAGGATCAATGTTTACTGTAATACCTTCAATCAGAGGTCGATTCGTAAATGTTGTAATGCCAAGAGTCAGATCTCTTTCCTTTTTGAACGACGGCGAACCATAGAGCCACTTTAAAGCCTCAGCCTCCACATGAAAGATTCCAGCAGGCCCAATCGTTCTGACAAGATTTCCTCTCGGCAAATGATCTGCCTTGTCCCAATCGAGAAACTCAACAAGAACAATTAGATTCTTGGATGTATCCTTCTCTGAGCATCCAACTCGCATTTGCGGATAGGAGCGATCATAGGGTGTGAAGAGATACAGTGGTGACCCCTTTGATGAATGACCGTAGAGATATTTACTTGTGATCTCGAGAATGCCTACAAGAAATCCATATCGAGCTCTCTTTATTAGATAACATCCCTTCTCTTCAAGAATAACTTCGTCACCAGGAAGACAACGATTTGCTATCTTATAGTCTGTAAATGACTTATCTCCTACAACAAAAGACTTATAGTCCTTTGTTTGCAGAATTGGCATTTGTGTGCTGGGCCTCTGACAGAGCCCAGGTTTCAAATTTATTGGGGTTTTACGTTAGCAATAGCCCTGCGTTCATCATAGATCTGTCTGAGGCCTTCAGGCATTGCATCAGGAAGAATAGCCTGGGGTCTCTGGACGGATGATGATAGAATAGCAGGGCCATCTTCGGTGATGACCAGGATATAAGGAACTCCACCCTTCTGTTCAATACGATTTGAATAGGCGATAATATCAACAGGTTCTGTCGTCAAGTTGATCTGAATGACAGGATGTCTTACAATTCTCACAAGTCTCTTGATTGCATCGGCTAAGAGTGTAGGAGAATCCTCTGGCATGCCAAGCTCAGTAGGAGATGTTCCTAGAACCGCCAAGTAAGGTAATAGAGGTCTATCAGAGGGAGCAGCTCTATACAAATGAACGCCTGCTGTGTTTGCATCCTCTGGGCCCAGGAGTTCCAGGAGTTTGGGAGGCAGGAGTTCCGAGGGCCCAACTTCTTCCTGGTAGGCCGGTCGACCAGTCGGTTGGCTAGAAAGTTCCTCGTAGAACTTCTTCTTTTCCTTTCCTGATGAAACCCAATCAAGGCGAAGAAGATCAAACCAGGCTACACTTCCTTCAGGAAGAATCCATTGATCTCCAACTCGAATGGCATCCTTTGTCTGAATGAGAGTTGAGACATCTCCCTGGAGCAACTGTCGTCTCCGCTCAGGAAACCTCAGGAGTTCTTCCAGAAGTCTCATAAACAGAAGTCTGGTTCCATTCACCTCTCTTGAACCCAGAAACGCCTTCTTGGGACTGTGAAGAAGACACTTTCCTCTTCCTTCATCCTGTCTCCACTTACAGAATCCTGTGCAGCTCGCCTCAGCTCTCAGATGGCAATCTACTCTTAGAAGACTCGAGAGCTCTCTCTTTTCTTCATCATCCGCATCATCCATCCAACCCATAACAACAGGAGCTAGAAGAATCTCGAGACGTTTGCGTTTCTCGTAAATCGGTAAACGAGTCTTGAGCACACCAGGTCGATCAAACAGAATTGTCTCGATTTGTTTACGGAATTCTGGACCAGCCTCTTCTGAGCTAAACCAGTTCGAGAAGGTCAGACGCAGATGCTCAAAGACCTCACTCATCTCGTTTTCATTCGCTTTCAGGAGTTTCTCTTCAGGTTCTCTCTCCTCCTTCGTCGACGCATACGTAAACTCACGATTCAAAGACCATTCCATAACATCCACTTCAACAAGAGGAAGAGACTCGACTGCTGCAGGCTCCTTGGGATCTTTTACAGGAATATAGATACCATTTGCTAGCTGCAAGGCTACATAACGTCCTGTTGTGCGACTTCTTACACGTCTTGAAACTCTGTAGCCTGGATACAAAGAGAAGATTGGATCAAAGTCTCTCACGTAATACGCAAGAGCCTCATCCATCGGAGCACGATCATAATCGTCCCAGTCCAGATGAATCTTTTTCTCTCTGACAATTGTTCCGTCATCAACAACAGGCAAGGCCACAAGTCCAGGCTTTCCTGCTCTAGAACGAAAGGTCAGGGCTGCCACGTGATTATACGCGTCACGAATAATGCCCGCGGGGGCCTTTTCCATTGCCTGAACGGCCTTGGCAAGTGGAATGAGAGCCATGGAATCAATTCGAGATTGACTTGTGTAGGCACCTCTGCCAGAAGATACACACTTTGAGGTAAATTCACGAACACGCTGTCTTACAACAGAAGGCCATGCACCTTCAAGGGCCCTCTGAAACAGAAGTGTTGACTCGTGTGACTCAGGAAACCGAGCCGTCGCTCTCTTATTCTCTGTGTAGAAGATCGGTTCCCAGACACCTGAATAGTGATGTAGCAAAAAGACCATATCTGATCCTGCATATTGCTCGAGATCATATCCATAAGGAGGGCATCGAACCTCGACTTCCTCCTTTTCATTAATATCAAGAATAACGCAGACAAATCCTCTAGGTGTCACCAGGCGAGGCAAAGCAAGAACCTGTGCAAAATGACGATACTGCTTGAGTGATTCTGCTGTGTTTGAAATCAAGAATCCTTGAAAGCGATGGTAACTCTTCCAGAGACGAATGACAGCCTCTCTGTTCTCAGCAGTAAGATCAACTTCGAGCTCTTTAAAGATCCAGCTACGTAGCTCGTTTTCTTGCGGCACAGGATCCGATGGCTTGTAAAACTCTAGAACAAAGTTACCATAATTCAGAAACAGAAAGATTCTGGGTGTGATGACTTGTAGAAGTCGCTGCTTGACTTGTTCAGCGGTATTAAGGAAAAGAGCAGGAGCGACGGCAGCCAGGAAACTATCAGGAAGATACTGGCTTCTATTCTCAACGCCAATACGAAGAAAGGCCTTGGACTCAGGCTTAAGTTCCATACGATTAAATTCACGTGACACGAAATCAGCAGGATTTTGTCCAAAGTAGGCGTCTAGGTTGGGGAATAGAAGACCAATCTGGGGTCCCTCGAGCTCGCCGAGTTTTAGAGGAAACTTCTCGGGTCCAACAATATACTTCTTGTGGGCCTTGTAGAGCGTCACTTGGTAATCCATCATCGGAACGGCCGCTGCAGATCCAACAGGAAGTGCCTCCTCTTCTTCCTCATCGTCTTGTGCTTTCTCAGGGGCCTGTTGTGATGCAGCCCTAATGTGATCAAACTGCTTGTCTGAGATACGTATCGTCTTATTATCAATGAAACAGCAGGGTTGATAGAATCCCTCAGGGTGAAAAGTGTCCTTTAGAAACCGCACATACAAATGACGCTTATTGTCTTTTGACTTCTGCTTGATCTTGCGATGAATGATTGTTTCATTCTGACCAGGGGCTTTCAGATTCTTAATGATGAGTCCATGGCAGAAAGGACAGGAATCCTTGGGCTTCTTCTTGCCTTTGCGATCTGTTTCTTTCTTCAAGTCGTGTTCACGCACAAGAATAAAGTCATTGGTGCAGAAATATTCACAACAGAGATAATAGTTTTGACGAGCAGGATCTGAACCATACCGAAGAACTGTATAGACTTCCTCACCTTCATCAGGCTCGGCCTCATCGTGATCGAGAGGATAGACTAAGAAAATGACAGGATCATCTGCATACTCTTCACGCATACGCTCATATTGCTCCTGATTCAAAACAGCAGGTTGTCTTGTTTCTGTGGCTTGGCACATTGTTACATATTTTTTGACCTTGACACCTGCGGGGCCCTTGTATTCAAAGAGACGACGGTCGGCCTCTTGCAGCTTACGCACAAGATACTTGTCGAAGCGTTTTGTCTTATCATCCTCCTCTTCATCATCATCTTCATCTGCAGCTGCAGGTGCAGGTGCTTGAACAATAGGAGCAGCGGCAACAGGAGCAGGAAGAGCCGCTTCAACTTCTCTCTGGGCAGATTCAGAATTGGCTTTTACACGTTCTGCGACATTTGCTTCCTCCTCACCTTCTTCCTCAAATGCAAGATCATCAAGGACAAAGTCTTCACCATCAAGTTCTGGCTCTGGCTCTGGTTCTGCTTCTGCTTCTACTTCTGCTGCAGCAGCTGCAACACCAATCGATGTCGCCGCTGCTGCTGTTGCCGCCGCTGCCGCCTCAGCGAACGCAGGATTTGTCTGTAAGAACTCATCATCCGCACTAAACAGAATAGACAATGCAGTAATAATACGCTCAAGAGTCTTTAGAGAGTCTACACGATAGAGATGAAATGAATAAAACGGATGCTGTGCAAAGATACCAATATCAGTGCCCTTATTATACGTCATAATATGATCTTTTGTCTCGTTTATAACTGTCTCTGACTGACCTGACAGGCGTAGCCATGTCGCGACCTGTTTTGTTGACTCCTCTTGGTCAAGCTGGAATTGCTGAGACAATGCAGTGACATATTCTGCACCTTCGCCCTGAAGAAGACGACGACTTGATAATTGTGTCAAGAAGGCAAAGACACGATCTTCAGTCGCAAAGTTATCCACAAGCTTATAACGAAGCATAGCAAGAGGCTGCTCACCAGGCAAAGGTGAGATTTCCTGAAACATACAAGAAAACGCAGCAAGCCTTCTTCTCAAAACAGAACGTGTCATACGAGGACTATCAGCAGGTAAGCGTATACCACAGATTAGAGTTGCCTCGCCAATCTCAGGCATCTGTGAAGCCATCGGCATTCCCTCAAGACCCTGTGTAAAGAGTTCCATGAACTCACTGAGATCGGATCTCGGCTCCAGACGCTTCATTTGCTTCGGCGGCAGCAGAATAAAGTCACTTGACTTGTCCTCAAAGAGACGCAGAGTCCCGTATAGAGCAGGTTGTGTTCCTAGGCTTCTACGTATCATGAGCTTCGCGAATGCATAATCTTTCTCGGGTGTCGGATTTCTTTCCTGGGCCCACTGAAGCAAAAGACGAGGGTCTGAGATATCAGGAATCTTCAGAAAACCCGCCAGACGAACCTTTGTAATGGCCTGTGAATCTGCGGGGAGGATTCGAAGAAAGGGACGCTCTTTTGTGACATTTGTCTGATAGAAAAGAGTTTCAAGTTGTGAAGCTTCATCGACACGCTTCCAGTGAAAACGCAGAAACTTTACACCCGCGAGACTAATCGGTATAAGACGCACATCACCATTAATAAGAATATCATCCAGACGATTGAGAGATTGTAACGTCGTTGTCAAATAACGCATACGTGACTCAATTCTCTCAACTTCCTTTGGTCTCAGGGCTTCAATCGGTTTCAGAGGGTCGAGCTCAGGAAAATAAGGTCCCATGCGTCCAAACCATTCTCTCTCTGATGAACGAAGAGCGGCATCCATTGAATTCAGGACATCTTTGTAGAGATAAAGATGAAACTGTGTTCTAAAGGGGATCACTGTCTCAAGAAGAACTCTCTTTCTATCACTGAAACCAATGACACGTTTTTCACCTGTGCTGGTCACAAAGCGTTCATCGACTGTTCCACCACGTGCTCTTTCTAACGGATTTCTCAGCGAATACTCTGTTTTTCCATCAGGAGCCAACCACGTATAATCAGAAGGTGTATACATTTGCTGTGCTGATTCAAATGGCTCATCGAGTGCGGGATCACAAAGAAACTGAAAGGACGGATAGTAATCAGGATCCTTTCTCTTCATAGTGTAAATTGCCGTTTTCAGATCTGCAAAAGTCAGAAATGAATAGAAATTGGAAATGCGTATGATTTCGGGGGGCTGCCCAGGAGCCCGAAACACGGCGATTTGTATTTCCTGTGCTTGGAATGACTCTACAAATTGAGGTTTGAAGAATCGATCCAAAAATGAGGCTAGGTTATCCTCCATCTACTATTCATCCTAAAGATAGTTGTCCAATCGTCATATCCGCTCCATCTTTTGCAGGATCATATCTCGGTTGGTCTGTTATCTTTGTTCCACAGTAACGGACAGGATGCTCCTTAAAATCCTGATATTTGTAGACGCCTATTTTTTCAGATTCTTTTAATAACCAGCCGAAGTTATTCCAGAACTCAGGCTCATGACCAATTGAATCTGTAATCATGTGGGCCATTTCGTGAATAGCAACAAAGGTCATAACATTGTCCTGAACGAGTGCCTCATCAGCACCTTGACGTTGCCTCAAGCACAAGTGAACCGCCTCGCCCTTATTCACACTGTAACTTGTATGTTCAGCATCTGGAGTTGACTCCAGAATACGTTCTGCATTGGGAATAAAGCGTTCCTTCAGACGTTTGACTTGTGGCTTGTCGGGAAAGGTGGATTCAAGATGCATATATAACTTCTTCATATTCAGTCTTACACGAGCGATCAAGTCAGCCGCTTCCTGCTTGTCCGGCATGTCGCGGACTCTATAGGAACGACCATCTATCTTACTTGTGACGGTGGTCAAAGGATACTGTCCAACTCCAAAAGAGTTCTGAATTCTTTGAAGTGCCGACTGGGCACCTGAAAGCCATGAAGCATCCATTCCTTCTACTACTGTAGAATGGAGTATCCGATTCATCCCGAAAAGAATGCGGTTGAACACTTCCAGACACAATTTAAGCATTTATTTGATCATGATGAGGCACGTATCATGGAGATTCTAGAAAGTATCCAATATGGTCTTGGATATTTATTTATTGGATTTATTGCTGGGGCTCTTGTTGATGCACTCTTTCCAAAGTATGATGAAACAAAGGATACATTTACTGTATTCGCTGAAACAGTTATTCATTCAATGCTGCTGATTATTGTCGTCTTTTACGTGAGAAAGATTGTAAAGATTATGCCATTTCTTTTTGTCATTAATATTGACACAAATGGAGATGGAAAGATTGCAAAGTATCATCCGTATCAGGCAACAGAATACAGTGGTGAGCTTATGATTGCTTTGATCTTGGTAGGCTCACAGCTGAATTTAATCAAAAAGGTCGATTTGCTTTCACGAAGACTGTATCGTGTATTTTACAAGGAAGATAAATCAATTGGTGTAAGTTTGGGAATCTAAATAATTGATTATTACAAAAACGGCTACTAGAAGTCATCGTTTTTGTATTATATATCTTGTCTATCTTCTACGCTTTAGTTGATCTCGAGCGTGCGACGGTTGACGTCAGGCTCGATCGTCGTCTGGTTAAAGACTGAGACGGCGACCTGCGGGTTCGGGGGCTCAGAACGCATCTGGTAATTCGCGTTACGGAGTGACTGGCCGACGGTGTTGACACCGATCAGAGCACCCGCCGACAAGAAGTTCTTGCCCTTGAGGGAGCCCGTGCCCATCGGGTTCTGCTGGGCCCACACGGAGTTCGGGTCCTTGGGGAGCAGCTCAGACGGCGTGAGCTGATCACGCGGGTAGCAGCCCGCGGGAGCCTCAGCATCGCCAAAGCTTGACGGGCCCTCGAAGGATGAGAGGTCCGCATAG
>Ga0208257_1000401_pt1 | contig 13058 bp, 16 predicted proteins | sample CryBogCBH10Sep07_FD_184610 | JGI IMG/M metagenome (GOLD analysis project Ga0208257, IMG submission 184610) | Freshwater microbial communities from Crystal Bog, Wisconsin, USA - CBH10Sep07 (SPAdes) | ecosystem: Environmental > Aquatic > Freshwater > Lake | place: Crystal Bog, Wisconsin, USA... | reverse complement strand
GGTTGTTCATCTGTTCCAAACGGGCTTGTACATCAGAATTCGTGGCCGACTTGGTCTTATCATCTAGAGTGTTCTTTGTGGACGGGCCACCGGACGATGGTAAACCACCGGGAGTGGGAGGACCTCCTGATCCATCAATAAACGTGTACATGCTTCCGCCCGCATTCGCAAATGATGTAGGGGCATCCCATAAAGAATACGACTCGCTTAAACGGTCAGTTCCCTCAAACCCCCAAGCAGATAACTCACCATACTGGTTTGGAGCAGATACTCCAGCATCGCTCTTACTAGGTACTTCCTTACGTGAATTTGTAGGCTTAGCAATGTATCCGTAAATATCTTTCCCTACGATCACCTCCTTTGTGTCTGGGACATACAGGGTGGGTATCTTAGTAAGGAAACTGGGAATCTGTTTACGGTCTAACGTTTCGACCTGTACAAATTTATACAGTCCAACCTTATTCAACCCCTTAATTGTTTCGATAATCTGTTTCGAGTTCGGTTCACGATCGCTATAAAACAAGTATGGCTGCTGCGACATTACAAGTTTTCAGGAAAAAAACGGATGGAACAATAACGAAATGGAAGAAGCAAAAATGGCGTCGATCAAGAGTTTGAAAACGACGAATGATGGGCGCGACCTTACTGCCGAACTCATTCATTTCCCTGTAGGGTTTGTCAACGGTCTTCGCCGTCTAATTCTAGCCGGAATTCCAACTGTCGTGATACGCGACGTCAACATTCTGGAGAACACGACTCAAATGCCACACGAAATGATGAGGCATCGGATGGAGATGCTTCCAGTCAATGTGACTCCGGATGAGTCTGCTGTTATTAAGGATGCCAAGATTGAGCTTCGTATTCCTTCAGCCAAAGAGGCTAAGATTATTACGACCGATGATTTCACAATCGAGTCAGGTCGCGAAGGAATTCTCATGAAGGATCCTGAGTTCGGAGCCGCCTGCTTGTTCCTCAAGATCAGGCCGAATGAGAGTGTTCATATTACCGGTCGTCTTGCTGTAGAAACTGACGGAGTGTCTCAAGTTGAAACAGCTACGACTGGATGGCACATTGATCCAGACATGGCTAAGGAACAGCGTAAGAAGTATATCGAAGATCACCCCGAAGATAAAGATGCCGCTCGGTATTTTGATAACTTCCTGATTCAGCGATGTTATTCCCGTGACGAGAAGAACCGCCCGAATTGGTTTGATATAAAAATTAAGAGTATTGGTGTCCTCAAGGCTCGTGAGATCCTAAAGATGGCCGTACAGACTTTGAAGAAGAGAGTGGAAGATTACGTGGCCGCCGCACTGAAGAATATTCGTCATGAGAAGGACGAAGGTACTTACAGTATTTCTCTCGATATTGGAGGTCATACTCTAGGTGTTCTGATGCAGGAAGTGATTTATCAAGACGACGTACAGTTCGTATCATACGATATTCCCCACCCTCTCAAGCCCGAAATGGTTCTCAGGTTCAATACCAAGAAGACGCCAGAGAAGATTCTGGAGACTGCGAAGAAAACTATTGACGAATATTGTTCCGTCATAGAGAATAACGATGGAGATAAGTCTGGTGTTTGAACCTTCAGACCTAGAAATTATTGAAACAATTGACTTCGAAGAAGAAGTACAGCGTCCAGAAGAACTCCGGTTTTTCACATTAGATGAACAGTTAATTGATTACTTTCAGAAATCACTCCCGAAAAAGAATCACGTGACAAAAGCTGAGAACTGGAAAATTAAGAAGGAGGTTGATCGAATTAAAGAATTGTATGAAGACTTGGTTATTGTGACAGAAACAGATTATCGTATTAACGATGAACGTCGTGAAATAGATGTGCCGTGGCTTAAATCTATTTACGGAGGATTTGACTACGAAAAGTTTTTGTACAGCGATAAGCTGCTACCATTAGCCGAACCGGCTGCTCGGCGTACACCTAATGCATACCCAGTTATTTTGAAATCTCTCCCTCGTCCATACCGCTCTGAAGGAACCGACGGCGTACCTATAACCAAAAGTACTGACCTGGTGAATGAAGAAGGTTTGGAAATGGTACATGCATTAGGAAACTACATCAAGCTGAAGCGGATTGTTCGCGATGACGGAAATTTAGAAGTTGTAGAAGTCCCTGAAGCTAATACGGCTGACGATATTCGCCGTGTTGGATTTTTTATTGCTGACAGGGAATTAGATATCCCACACCCGTTAGCAGACCATCCTTTTCTATCTTCGGCCAAATCGAATAAGATCATAACATCAGAACCTCTCAAAGATGTGTTTCCAACTATTGAAGCTATTCTGTCTCATGCTGTTCCAGTAACCAAAGATCCGTACATTGAAGGACGTAAGTATCTCAAACTATACGATGTCAAAATCTCTGAAGTTCCGTGGAAATCGTGGAAAGAAAGGTTCCCGCCTGTTGATGCGATAAGCGCCCAGCCAAATGTGTTATCTATTGCGTTTCCTACATCTGATGATATCGTAGCTCCATCAGAGCGTCTTCAGAAAGTGTATGATTCCAAGTGGAATAAGTCAGTGTACCCTCGCGCATGGCTGATGAAACAGGAAGATGGTGGACTGCTTGTGACCAAAATGCTTCTCTCTGATGCCGGAGAGTTTGGACTCATAGCTCCAGATGTTCTAAATGAACGCCCAGAAATCAAACTTCCAAAATCTACACCTGATGAATGTTTGGCTACAAAATCATTTGAAGAGTTTCTATCGTCGGGAGTATACCGTTCTCCAATTTACAAAAAGAAAGGAGATGATTGGGTCGAAGTAACTTCAGGTCTGTGCGCGCCTACTGCTTTTGTAACGCAGGAACGGCAAGAGTTCATTAACCAAGGAAAAAAGGCTTGGTCCGAAACTACCCAGACCAATATCCAGAAAGACTACGTTGCTCTATTCAAATTTTATCAGCCTCCAAAAGATCTGCGTAAGGAAACCGAGTATGAAAAGTATACTCCTAAAAATACTTCCGAACTCCGTGAGAATATCCTTATTATCCTGAAAGATGATACGCTTCTCCCACCAGATAAATCGTACAATATCAGGTTACTTACTAAAGAAATTACGCCAATAAATAATTTATTCCTAGATGCTGAAGGAATATTTTTAATATGTAATCATACGCTTTCATTACTTGATGGTGATCTGGAGGCTGATAAGTCAGAGTTTTACAATAAATGGGCAACGCTCGATGAAGGGTACCGCGTATGTAAATCGTGCGGAGAGCAAATTAATAACGATAGTTTCGTTGCTCAGGCCGATTACGATGATGATGGTCATCTGGTTGTGAGCCATGATGTTTTAGCAGGAAACCCATCACCTACAAAACCAATCGCTTCATCCCTCACTCAGCTAAAGAACGTGTTTGACGAAAATAATGCGGGTGAGTCTGTTATGTATTTTCTTCTAAACAGTCTTCAAATCATTCCCAGCGAGTCTCAGCTAATTCCGATTTTAGGTAATATTCGTAAAGGTTCATTAGCAGCTAAGAAATTACAAGGCACTGCTCGTAACAAGTTCGAAGGATTGTTAGGTATTGCCGGTACAGTTACTTTACTGCAAATACACAACCCTTTCCTTGTTCCCCGACGGTCGTTTGGTAACAGTGTTGTAAAGCTATCTGGGTTTCCTCGCGACACGCTGGACGAAAAAGATACACCAGCTTTAAATGTATTGTTATCAATTCTGAAAGAGTTCGTAGATGCCTTCCCTGCTTCTTTCAAGGAACCTCTGGCTACCATTCTTCGTGAAGCTGCAAATAATCGCAAGAAGGTTCGTGAAGATTGTATTCGGTTTATTAAGCAAGCATATACAGAATTCCGCCCACAGTTTGAAGCTGCTAAAGAACGTGCCGCACTTGTTTCAGAAACTGTTGAAGTGAATCAAGTGTACATGCCAACAATCGTTCCTACTAAAACAGAGTTCAAACCGGGGGATCGTCAGGGCAATGAAGTATTCAGCGAATGTTTACTTCCAAAACCCAAAACGGTAATTGTATCAAAGCTGGCTCCTTCGGTATCACAGAAATTTGTGGATTTCTGGAAGACGAAACCTTCACCGCATGCTGAATATATCGAACCTGAAAAGGTTACTCTGAAGTACAGTTTTCCTGATAAAAAGAATATTGAGAAAGGAGTTAAGATTGGATTATCTAAAACTGCTAAACTCGAACTTATTCGTAAACTTGTGGACAGTGATACTGATGGTGTAGCTCTTTCGGCTCTTCTTTCTAGACTACTTGACATTGTATCGCCTCTTAAGTACGATGCTGTAAAGGTTATAGAGTACCGCCAGTTTTTGGACAATATTAACTCGTTCGAGAACAAGTCCTTATTTCGAGACGCCGTGAAAGGTCGTATTTACGAACTGCTGGATTCTTTGAAAGATGGAATGCTGGAAGCGGTTCGCTTATCTATGACCCGTGATCTTACCATGAATATGATTCTTCTCACAAAAGAGTCGTCGGAAAAAGAAGTGGATATCCTGCGCTCCAAGGAGCGTGAAACGCTCAAGGCTCGTTTACGTGAAATGGATGACCGGTCGCGTGAAGTGACTAAAATGTTAATGGATATCGGTATTTCGCAGTACGTTATTACAAACGAAGACCGACGGCGGTTTGCCAAAGAATTACATATCTACGATGAAATTGCCGACGATAAAGAAGATCCGAATAATGTTCCAGAAGGAGGGTTCACGAATCGTGATTACGTGGACAGTGATGAACAGTTAAATGAAAATGGTCTACCTATTGAACCTGATCGGGGCGATTACGGCGATGTCCGTGATCGGCCAGAAGACGATTACTCAAGAGATTACAATTTTGAAAATGTGGATTAACGGCTCAATCGCCAATTAGGATCTAATGAAGGCCAACTGTCTTCAACATATGTCTTCTCCATTTCAATATGTTTTTCTTTCGCATCTACGACCGAATACTCAAAATCAATGATGCGTGGCAGCCCGTCGTCTGCCATAATGACGTTCCTGCCGTGTAGATCTGCGTGGACAATCCCGTTATCATGTAACAACTTGATGGCTTTAGCCAAGTGATCAATTTGTTCTTGGGTCTTAGCTGTCATCGGCAGTTTCTTTCCACGAGCTTTACGTTTCAGAAATCCAACCCATGATCTGGCTTTGTTTGTAATAGGATTCCATTCCTCTGATCCTTTTAATAAAATTTCAGAGTACTTCTTGTTCTTGTAAGTAATTCCGTCAAGCTTATTGTCCTCGGTTAAGTTACCTGGTGTACAGTACTCGGGGTAGTAAAAATACTTCTGCTCGGGATCTATTTCCTTAAGACGTTTAATTAGACGCGGATGATCTTTGGAAACTAGGTCTTCGTATTTCTCCTGCTTAGATACCCGCGAAACGTACTTGGACATATCGCGCCCATCCTTACATGGAATAGGTGGATCGATAACCATAGCGCTCTGGCCTTGAGCTAATAATTTCCCGCCGCGGCGAGTTTTGTTACGCGCTTTGTTCCGACGCGTACGTCCCATTGTATCTACTCAATAGTCATTTTTTCCACAATGTAGTTGCGTTCCTTGTACAACCGCAACCGTTCTCCAAACTGCCTCCGAAACGCAGGATCCACGATATCTACGATCAGAGGATGTACGGTACGCTTCGTCTTTTCAGTTCTCATGATTCGACCAACAATCTGATCAACATCTGGACGCGGAGTGGCCATGACTAATGTGTTTAGAGTAGCTACGTCGAATCCTTCCTTGCACATCGCATAGGTAGCAATCAAGATCTTTTTAGACTCACAGAATGCGGCTCTGTCGGCTGCCTTGACGTTTCGACCGAGAATACAAGAGTGTTCTTTTACTTTATCAGGCAACCCTTCAAACAGTGTTTTCGTATGTTCCACTCGATCGGTTAGCACCAATATCTGCCGATTCTCTTCAGATAAATCTTCAAGTAAGTTGGTGATCATATCATTTCGAGGTTTGAATTCGACAACTTTATTGACCATCAAGGTAGTGAACATCACGCCTTGGTTGTTGTAGATGATTGAATTGTACTCTTCATCTTGAGGATCAAAGTCATACACTTCAACCTTAACTTTTTCGTCCACTTTATCTGCGGTATTAGATCTATAAAGCATCGGCCCAAGAAACCAGTTCATCACGTACATCAGCTTATCTTTGCGCTCAGGAGTTGCAGACAGACCCAGCATGTGTTTGGATGTAAGTTTGGACAGAGATTGTGAGAATGCTTCTGACGCAATATGATGACACTCGTCTACAATGACTAATCCAAATCTGTCGAATGTTTTTGCGGGGTACTCTTTCATCGATACGCTCTGAAGCATTGAAACTACAATATCGCGATTTTCAATATCCACTACTTCACCTTGAATTGATCCTACCCGCGCTTTCGGCAAGAAGTTCTTGATCCGATCAATCCATTGGTCTCGCAAGAACGTGTTGTGGACCAGAACGATCGTGGGCATCTGGATTTGGGAGGCGATGTACAGGGCACACACAGTCTTACCTCCGCCAGTTTGTAACGACAGAATTCCGTCGCGAGGTTCAGGACACAAGAACGAATCCACAACTTCTTTTTGGCTTTCGCGAATTGTACCGGCAAACTCCCAAAATTTAGAGTCAGTTTTAGGAACGTCGCGTTTTGATTCAGTTATAGGTCCAAATTCTCCGATTCCGTAGTGTTTGGGAACATACAAGTACTCATCGGTTTCGGTGAATACTGGGTACCTTGTAACGTATTGTGGGTTTACAAATACAGATGGAATGAACGGTTTAACATTCAAAACTCCTTTCACATGATGTACACTCGGTACATCCTTCTTGTGAATACGGTATCCTGCCGTAGTCAGCATGTTAATGTTCTATATTTGAATAACAAACTATTCGTTTCCTAAAATAGTTTTGACATGTGGATGTAACCGACGAGCTTCAGCCGCAAACCGGCTGTCTTTGAACGTTGAAATCACACGTTCACAAGAAGCTAGTGTAAAGAAATCAACTAAGAATTCAACAGTTAAGTCGTACTTCGAGTTTTTGAGTTCGTCTTTTGTAGCCATATGATTTCCTTTATTTGTGGTGTTTGACTGAGCAATACTTGTGAACACATACGTTGTTGGATAAAACCGTTTCCACAGCTCAATTGAATAAGCGTCATCGCCAACCGCAATCATCTGCCTTGATGAAAACGGCATAGCGGCCAACGCCATAAATTGGATACTGTGCTCTTTACGAATATTGTGCTTGGCACGATCAGTTCCTCTAGTGTGAATTCCAATGGCTGTTTGTAAAGGAATTTTTACTAACCTAGACTTTAAACCTGATAAGATATCTTGGTTAATTACTCTGAATACACGGGCAAAGAACGCGGAATCGATATAAATAGTACGGCTACGCACACATGAAAAGACTACAACATCATACGGTTTATGTTCATCCTTTCCGATATCGAAATTTATCTTGATGTCTTTATCTTTGTCTAGCAGATCTTGTGTCAACGGTGTTCCTATATTTTCACGTGTCCAGTATTTAGGAAAAAATGTAGCATCTGCTGGAATATCATCTAATGAATTCAAGACTGGCATGTTTACGAATTTAAAATACGTATAAAACGTCTCTCCACCATGTGTCCAAATTGGGTCTCCCCAATCTACATAAATTTGGAGATTGTTCTGCTGAGCGTACCATACACACATCTTTAAAGACTCAAGTCTATCTCCGAAACCCAACCACCCTTTTACCACAAGATATTTCATCCTTATAAGAAACAATACAAATGTATGTTCATGGCATGAGCGAGTATCTGGGTACGTGCTTACTCATCGGATCTATTGCGTTCACAACCAATCCGCTGTTTGTAGTTGCAGCGTTTGCCATTGCTATTGGACTTGGTAAGCATATTTCCGGAGCACATTTCAATCCGGCCGTAACAGCTTGGGCGTACCTCTCTGGAAAGGTCAGCGGAGCTCGGGCGATGGAACACACGATTGCCCAGTTAGCGGCTGCTCTGACGATTTGGGCTGCTCATTCGATGATCAAGGTGTAAAACGAAATCATTTTATCCAAACAAATAAAGATCATTACAACACATCGTAAAGAATGGCGGAAATCTTCGAAATTCTTAACGATGGCGATAAGTACCGTAAGAACTGCCCGCTGGGCGTTAACGACGTGTACGAGCAGGAGTTCTACGATACGTTCAAAACGAAGTATCCCGAGAAGTTTGTGGATGAGCCGGGCATGGATCCGGTGGATCACCCAGACTACGATGAGCTGTTTGCAGACAACAAGCCTCCAAGCATCTACGACATGGGTGAAGAGGAGCAGCTGGAGTGGGCCTACAAGGTCCTGAAGGTGAACAACGCGAAGCCGAATCACGGCGACGTGGTGTGGATTGGTGGAGACCAATACCGCAACCAGGGTATCCATTTCTGGGATGCCAAGGAAGAGAAGATTATTCCGATGGCGACCCATCGGGGCGACTACGGCCACGTGCCGAAGCGCTTTGCGGTCGGCAAGGGCGAGGGCGAGTTTAGCTCTGGCCATTGGGACGGCATTTCGTATTACAACAATTTGCAGCCCTACTGGTCGTCCGAAAAGAAGAAGTGGTTCTTCCCGCTGGAAGATGCGGATGATGGCGGTAGTGACGATGAGTACTACCAGGACTCTGACTAAAATCCAAAAACAAAAACGGAAAGCAAAAACTTAATGTTAATGTTTTTCATTAGTATGGAAGAGATGCGTGATATTTACGTAAAGACTAAAACAAGCCTCGAGATGATCCTGGCTCGTCATGTTGAAGACTTGAATAAGGTAAAGTTTATTCTGGACAATGAAATCGTATCTTCGAATGGAGTTCCTATGGAACCAGACGAATTAGCCGATGTCACAAAGTCATTGCGTGACCAGCTTGAAGAGAATGTTGAAATCATATGTACCATTAAGGAACAGATCAAATATTTTGAAGGTTGGCTCAGTACACACTGAATAACAGATAACAAAATTAATGTTTATGAATTACCAGCAGCGTATTATCAAAAGGATTTCGCAGTGATGGTATTTTTAATACTGTAAACGAACAATCAGTGTACTGTAACTTCCATTCTTCAATTTTCGGGTAAAAAAATCCCAATTCTTGATTCAATATATCTTCAATGATATAGAATCCGTTCGACTTCAACTTGTGGATACTATTTTCAAAAAAGCAAGAGTTTGCACGGAATGTATGGAGACCATCATCAATAATGATATCAAAATTTTCACTTAGGACATCTTCGTCCCACATTTCTTTGATAGTTTGAGGATTTGTCTGGTCGCAAAAGAAAGTCTTAATTCGGTCAGTACTAAAAATTATATCCCTATCAATATCCGCTCCAAATATATCGGAGTGAGGAAAAAACTCGGACCAGCCGTATAACGAAGCACCCGGCCTTCCATCTTTGCTCGTATTAGACACCAAATTTGGGTTATTTGTTCCTATTCCCAGTTCAAACACTCTGAGCTTTGATTCACGCAGATCTTTGAAAATACTGTAGTAAAATGTCGTGTAATTGTGCCAAGACGTGGTAATATTTATATGTCCTTTATCACTCTTGTTCCTTCCCATTATTTCACACAATTCGGTTGGTTTTGTCTCATCGAATGAATAACCCACCGTGTTATTTCGCGACATACAGCGTTCTTGTATTTAACGCGTGGCCTACCTTTAAAACGGAAACGTTTTTTACAGAGTAAAGAAGAGCAGTAAGTAAGATGGATGTTGATGATGATAACGACTCTATGTCGACTGACCAGAAAGCTGAGAATCTAGTCTTACTGCGACAGATCATTGAGGATCTGGAGAATAAGGATGAGATGACAGAATTCTCTGACGAATGGTACGCTAAGTGCGTGGCTTTCTTCTGGGATATCCGGAAACACTTTCCAGACTTCTCGCTGATCGTGAACCCGCTGAATACCGATGAGGTTGAGCAGGCGAAACTGGCGGCCGAAGGAGCCGCATCGCAAATCGAGTATGAAATGGAGATTGGAGGGTCGATTGACCTAGAAGCTTTCTGGCGACTCTGTATGGCTGTAGAAGCCATTTATCAGGGTACGACGCTTGAAGCAGATACTGGACTTGAAGATATGATGATGTCAGTGACAATTCCTCAGTCTATAAAGTAATGTACTGGCCCAAGAGGTACCATACAGGCTTAACCGCCAAACAAAACAAACAGCGTAAAGCGACTGCCACACGGCGTCGGTCTATGTCGTGGAAAAACCCAAAGGCTTACAAGCCATTTTTAACTGATAAAGGCGTGAAGACCCGGAGATCAAAGTATGTCTTGGAATGGAAGAAGAAGTTCCCGAAAGCTCATTCGTTAGACGCATATTCTAAATCTACTGGCGTCCCTCTTTCGTTAGTGAAACAGTCGTATAACCGTGGAATGGCGGCATGGCGAACTGGGCATCGTCCCGGAGCTTCTCAGCAGCAGTGGGGGTACGCTCGAGCCGCGAGTTTTTTGACGTGTGGAAAGACCTATTATACTACGGACGCAGACTTAGCTCGTAAAGCCAAGAAAACATCAAAGGGAAAACGTTGGTTCAATAAGACGTGTAAAACTTCCCACCATTAAACTAAATGTCCGGTTACAACCGTGCCTTTGATTACAACGGCGTGACTGTATCGGCGTCTCGACCTACAAAGACGCTGCGCACCGTAAAGAAGATGGTGACGATTGATTCGGCGGATCGCGATACGAATCGCTATTACACGAACGGAGATTTCGTAGTGTACCTCCCCCGCCAATACTCGAACGTCGTATCTATTCGCATCATGAGCGGCGAGTTTCCTTTAACTGTTAAGGCCACGAGTGTGAACGGTGGCGCACTGACTCATTCATATGTGAATGGACCAAATATGTCTACATCCACTTACTCCAGCGATTCGGCTTTGAACACGACCACGAACTCGCAGTACTATTTCTTAGTTGATGTAGAAGGTCTCAATTACGCCGACGAGACGACGGTTGGAGCCAACAAGTCAACGTTTACCGACAGCTTTCTGGCCAAGATCCCGGCGATTGGAAATGGATCGTTTATTGAATACAATGACCATTCGGGTCAGGATAACATTACCCGATTCACACCTGCTCTTGGTACGCTAGACCGTCTACATGTTCGTGTACGTACACATGGTCAGCAGGGTAAGACTGGATTTATGTACTGGACTTCCGACGGTGCGTATGCCGCCTCCGGAAATCGTACTGTTGATTTTTCATTATCGCTGGAAATCGAGATGCTTGATAACGGGTTTGACGATTATTCGACTCTAGAGACTCGTATTCACAATGCCTAACCCATACGACGACCTAAGTTCACAAATGTATCTAATACAAACAGAGTCATCACGCCCGTAAACACGTACAGCGCCATATCGTGAGACGATGGGGATTCATACCCTGTCTTATTCTGCTCGATCATACGCAGAATACGATCAAGTTTAACATCGTGCGCCGCTCCCTGAAACGAGGGAGGAGCATACGCAAAACTTGTCCCTTCATCTCCTGGAAAAAATGGTTTAGTATATCCAGCCTTAGTGGCCGTGAACCCTTCCTTTAGGTTAGCTACACGAACCGGAGCATAATTCGAGTCCGCCTCTTCATCATTCTGGACAATTGGTAGACTCTTGGACAAATCATCAATTGTCTTGCGATGACGCTGAATGGCTGCGGCAGAACGGTGGACTGGTGTTGGTGCTACTCGTCCTTCCCTCTCAGCATCTCGAGGCTCTTCCTTCTGAGCCATTCCGGGCTTAGAAGCCATGCTGTAATGTTTCTTTGGGAATGAACTACCCCATACTTCTTCTAATGACGCCATTCCCAGTTATTCAAAACACGATAGAAAAATATTACGTTCAGACAAATGAAGCTGTCACAGACTGAACTTGTCGTTGTTGGACTTCTGATTGCCTACACTGCATTCTTTAGCCACCCCCCGCCTTCCCATATCAAGGACTTCCTGTCGTCTCCCGTAGGCCATGCTGTCTTCCTGCTGGGCATTGTGTACATCACAGTATACAAAAGCCTGATTATTGGAATATTTGCAGGTATTGCGTACGTTATGACAGCGGCGAATACGACCGAGTACCTTGATGCTAAGGAGCAGAAGCCAAAGGCTGAGAAGCCCGCTGTGTCTACGTCATCGCTGAAGGATATTCTGGGCAAGCTGGAGAAGGGAGACACAGTTGCTCATGGCGCTGTAGCTGGAAAGTCTGTGACTGCGCCTCCTCCGGCTACGGCAGCACCCAAGGCGGCACATGGACCTAGCACGACCACCAAAACTTCTACGCCTCTCTAAATAATAGGATGCTTGAGCATATTAATGCTGTTGCGTCTTCGCCATTCACGATTGGAATTATGATTCTTCTGACCAATATTGCCAGCCGGTATATTGTTCACGAGTTCAGTGGTAACGATGAAGAGTATGGGAATAACATCCTTCTTCGCCGTCTAGCCGTGTTTGCGGTATGTTTCGTTGGTACTCGAGATTTAATTGTATCAATTATTTTGACAGCTGGGTTTGTAGTTTTGGCTGGTGGACTTTTCCGTGGAAAGTCAGAGTATGCTCGCGAAGGAATGCATAACAGCCCCGACCGTAACTTACGGGAAAAAGCTGGACTAAAGGGATGCGATCAGCCAGCGTACGATAAAGATACGCCACCGATGTTCTAGTTTACTTTATTCCACCATTCCCGATCAGTCATATCTGCACCCGTGTATGTTTCTCCAATACTTGCAATATCTGGATCGTGACCTTCAGAAAATCTCCACCGATTTTCAATCCACCATTTTTTAGTCATTCGTTCTTCATAATCTTCTTGGTATCTCTGTTCGTAAGATTTATACTTGGGTGGAGGGGTATGTTCTGGGCAACGCTCACGTGGACTCCAGCACCACGACGTGTTCGTTAAACGAGAGCCCATTTACAGCTTAATACTTATCGAGTTTTTTCCAGTTGAGCCTCCCTTCTTGGGGGTCGTATTCACACGTTTTGTCGTTGGCTCAGTTA
>Ga0208257_1000400_pt1 | contig 13070 bp, 19 predicted proteins | sample CryBogCBH10Sep07_FD_184610 | JGI IMG/M metagenome (GOLD analysis project Ga0208257, IMG submission 184610) | Freshwater microbial communities from Crystal Bog, Wisconsin, USA - CBH10Sep07 (SPAdes) | ecosystem: Environmental > Aquatic > Freshwater > Lake | place: Crystal Bog, Wisconsin, USA... | reverse complement strand
TTATAGCGGAGGAGTTTCTCATGATACATGGAATAATGATGAGGAATAGTAGAATAAGCTAAAGACCTTATATAATAAGGGAAGTAACGAAAACATAAGGAAATCGATTTGCGGGCGGTCCTTTTTTATTCTACGCGCGTCGGCCCCTTAAAATATGTAAAAGATCTAGAATGTTGACTAAGTAAGTATGGAATCCAAGTCATTAAAATTCATTGAAATACCAAACTTTTGTACAAAAGATGAATGCAATAATGTCATTACCGTTCTCAATGCTTTACCAGGCGACGACTACGAATGGACCAAAGAATTAGCATACAAAGTATTTTATAATCCAAAAGACCCAATCCTTGAAAAATTTATTGAAAACGTAGTTACACGTTTTATTGCACTTGGTTATGACGGTGTTAAGTACTTTGTTGACTTAATGTTTAACTGCATGGGAACAGGTCATTCAATACAATTACATACCGACGATCAGGCTCAAGGTAAACAGACAATTAATGCTATTGTGTATCTTTCAGACCCAAATGATTATGAAGGTGGTTTTATTGAATTTCCTGAAATTAATTTTAGCGAACGACCAGCACAAGGTACACTTGTTATATACGATGCGACCTTAAAGCACCAAGTAACTAAGATCATTTCTGGCTCACGATTCACCGCACCGTTTGCCTTTACAGATGACCCAACAATTAAAGCAAACCCTTACAATTTTACTGGAATATAATGCAACCCAAAATAATAGAAAATTTGTTTAAAGATTTAGAAATTTCGAGGATATATATGCGAGCCGCGTTGCCCGCGAAACTAGGACTTTTGTCACATATGTAAAAGATCTAGAATGTTGACTAAGTAAGTATGGAATTATTTAATTACGACAAAATCAAATCACACCCTAATTATCTACAAGTTGAAGAGAACATATGGGTACTAAAAAACCTTATCCCAGATGAACTTTGCGATTATCTTGTTAACTATGCAGAATCTGTTCCAGAGGAGCAATGGTGGGAAAGAGATAATAGACCATGGTGGCATGGAAAATTTTTATTTGTTGCTGATAACAAAGATGTAAACAAAAGGCTTAAAGAGCTTAAAGAAAAAATAGCAACTCTATTTACAAATGACTGGTTCCTTGGAGATCCTGGTTCTATACATAGGATACAAAAGGGTCAAGGTATGTTTGAACATTCCGACAATCCTACAGAAGATATGGGTAGAAACAATTTTGTTCAATTGTCTTTTACAATCTATTTAAGTGATTTTGAAGGCGGCGAGATTTATTACCCAAGAATACTAGATCCAGAACCATTGCAATATAAAACATCAAAAGGTGACGTGTTGATTCACCCAGGAGTAGGAAGATACTTCCATGGGGTTAGACCAGTAACTGGAGATAATGTCAGGTACGTTACAACAACTTTTGCATATGATCCTAAAGTAAAAGAACTAAGGGATAAAGGTTTAGGTTTAGTCTATCAAGATACAACCACTGGCGAACCAATACTTCACATCAAACAACCAGTAACTGACAATAGTTAAACAAAAACTAATGCAACCAAAGATAATAGAAAATTTATTCGATGCAGAATTATTCAATGCGTTAGAAAATGACCTTCGTTCAAAAGCTACTAGTCATGGAGACAGTAGCTTAATGCCAGGTCGTTATCTTATAGATACTGACCAAAGTTCTATACTACAAATTGCACATGACAAAACAATAGACATGGCGAAAGAACTTTTTGAAGCTCCTGGTTTATTGCCAAGTTACGCGTTGTTTGTTCATTATGAGACTATAGGGGATATAGTACCATATCTTAGAAAACACAAGGACATCAACGCTTGCACCTACATAATAGATATGTGTCTTTACCAATCAGAGCCTTGGGATTTATATGTTGAAGGTACACCTTACACTCTTCACCCCAACCAAGCATTAGCTTATTGTGGAGAAATACAAGAACATTGGCGTGATGAATTTCCCAATCCTGCTTCTGGATTTGTTGGTATGGTTTTTTTCTTTTTTGTTGAAAGTAATCATTGGTTTTATACTAAAGGCAAAGATTATATTGACGTTATCAATGGAACAATGACTGAAGAGCAGTGGATCGCGAGTCAAAAATGATATCAATAAACAAAAATTTTTTAACGCCAGAAGAAGTAAACGCAATTATTAACTATATTGAGTATGATACTCCAAAAGATTGGAACGCAACAAAATCACGTTTTTGGCATAACCGAACGTTTGATTTAAATTCTATTAATAATGCTAATTCAAAAGATCAATTAATTATAGAATTAATTGTCAATATACGAAAACGAATTATTAAAAATATCACCGAAATACAAGGCATCACCGTACCAATCTATGGGGACACATTACAAATTGTTAGATGGCCTAAAGGTTATGAACAGCCACCCCACTCAGATTGTGAACAAAATAATCCTGAAGATGGTGAACATCCATACCCACACCGTATTTACTCATCTATCTGTTATTTAAATGATGATTTTGAGGGTGGAGAATTATATTTTCCACAACATAATCTTACATTAAAACCAGAACCAGGAATGATGGTTGAGTTTTCAGGAACACGTGAATATCTTCATGGAGTTCGCCCTGTGATTAATGGAATTAGATACACTATTATATCTTTTTATACAACAGATATAAATAAAGCTGATAATTGGACTATTTAATAATGAAAAAACCAAAAATTATCAAATGGCTAGGTTTAGAACATATTGAAAAAAACCCCGAACTTTACTTAAATATGTTATTAGAAGAAGTTGTATTTGTTTTTAGAAATGCTAACCTTAGTTTTGAAGAACAAAATAAACTACATCTTATTTTTGGAGAAATATTCAATGGTTTCCCTAATAAAACACAAGGTAAAAATGATTATTACATAATGACTCACAAAGGTTTTAACAAAAATGCTAATGATGACTCTTGTGATGATCTGAGGTCATGGTGGCATCAAGAACATGTTTATCATTCAAACGATATAGTTTATGGAAATTGGAACAATACCATTATGAATACTGATAAAAAAAATGGTAGAACTTATTTCTATGATATGCAAAAATTTTACAATACACTCCCAAATGAAACTAAAGAATTTTTAAAAAAATGCACCGCAGATGTTACTGGCAATGATTATGATGATTATTTTGATGAAACTATTCGTGAATTTGTTCCAAAAAATCGTGTCATCGAGTATTCACCAATTGGTTATCATTGGATAACAAATGAACCTTTACTTCGTGTACAATTCCGTGATGATAACATACTCAATAAGTATGATGGAAGACCATGTACACCAATGGAACAATTGAAGTTTGATACTATAATGACTGATATTCGTAATTTTGTTATTAATGATGAAAACAATAGAATTGTTCACGAATGGCAAAAAGGTGATCTTGTGGTTTCTGATTTATATAAATGTGCTCATGCAGTAACTGGTGGGTTTAATATGAAAGATCGTGAATTTATAGGAATGCTCGGTAACAGAAAACCAATACCAGAGGAAGAACAATGATAGAAGATTTTGTTGTTTATGAAATGAATCCTAATTATTCTAACATTGCTCCATTGAATGTAAAAAGAAAATGGATGGATGAGACGGTTGACGCTCACGCTTATAGATGTTTTCCAATAAGCGTTGCTAACGGATTAGGTTGGGGTATTTCTTTTCCTGAAGATATTACCTTTATCTGGGATGGCATTTCTGATACTACACCAGATCATATTAAAATAACAGCTGGAGAAAAATATGTTCACCCTAATAGGGGAAATGCAACTATAAGTTTTAATACTGGTTTTGTTTTTAAAACACCAAACAATTATAGCTTATTGACTATGCCAGTTCCAAACCAACACATCCCTGGGGTATCACCATTTACAACCATAATAAGTGCTTCTTTTTATAATAGTAGTTTACCATGCGCATGGAGAATAACAGAAGCTAATAAAGAAATAACTATTAACGCAGGTACTCCAGTAATAGCAGTCATTCCAATATCTTTAACTAGTTTACAGAACACAGAACTACATATGAAGAACTATAGCGAGCTGCCAATTTCATATCGTCAAGACTATATAGGATATAACGAAGTGATAAGTCACATTAATAAAACTGGTAAGTTCTCAGATTTTTATAGGGATGCTGTAAACCATGAAGGAAAAACTGTTGGTGAACATGAAGTTAAACTAATAAGACTGAAAGTCATTGAAAGTGAATAATATGGAAAAAATAATTGTAAATAAAGATAATGATCAAAGTGACTTTGTGTCACTTATACCATCTGGTTACTTTGGAGACTCACCAGATAACATTGTAGAAGTATCAAACTTTCTTACGCCAGAAGAACAAGAAAAACTTAGAGATTTTGCTGTCAATAATACAGTATGGGATATCACCGAAAGCAAAACAAATGAAAATGGAACAGTTACTTATGATGCAAACTATTGGGCTGATCGAGTAGCAACATCTACTACTTTGGAAAAAGTAGATCCAACAATATTGCCTTTGATTCAAAATATGCAACAGAGGCTTAAAGTTAAGGTAGATAAATTTTTTAATATAAATGCTATGCCAACAGGACCTGCAGTTGTTAAATGGCCAGTAGGAACATTACAAATGCCGCATGCTGACAAAGAGTTGCATGAAGGACCAGATGCTGGTAAACCAAATGCCTTTCCGAATTATGACATAGCATCAATCTTTTATTTCAATGATGATTACGAAGGCGGAGAATTATACTTTCCTGATCAAAATATAAAAATTAAACCAAGAGCAGGTTCAGCATACTTTTTCCCAGGGGACAAGAATTATGTACATGGAGTTACAACAGTAACTTCTGGGCTTAGATTTACCTGTCCATTTTTTTGGACAGTAATAGAAAACTACAATACTAAATAGGAGTTATATGGATAAGCAAATACTACATGAAAAAATTTATTATTACGAAAATGTAATACCAGATTTTGAACACTTTATGAAAACTTTAAAAGAAGCAAATATTGATTGGAATGTATGGTCTTCATCCAATGATCAATCTTATATCTATGGAGATTCTAAACAGTTTGATTTCTATAGAATTAATGAATTAAAAGATCAAGAATCAAAAGAAATATTTTTATATATTTTTAACACTATTAAAAATGCTCAGTATGAAGTTTTTAAAGATTATGCAGAATCTTTAGGCGATTACGAAAAACCAAGATTATTTCCAGCGTTTAATATAAAAAAATATAACATTGGAGCATGGATGGGTTCTCATTATGATCAGTTAGATGGTGATAATTCATTAAGATATTCTTTAGTCATGTATTTAAACGATGATTTTGAAGGTGGAGAAATTTCTTTTAAAATGGTAAGCTATGAGGATGACATTATAAAAAAACCTTGGATTGAAATAGATTATGATGAAGCTTTAAAGTTAAAACAATTTGATGTAGGTATTAAACCAAAAGCAAACAGTGTTGTTATTTTCCCATCTTCTTCTCCATACTTTCATACTGCTCATCTTGTCAAAACTGGTTTCAAGTATATGGTTACAGGTCATTGGATACATAATGATATGGTTTTCCATGGAGGAGAACAACCAGAATTAGAATTTGAAGGAAAATAATGAAAACAGCAATAATTACTGGAGCAAGTAAAGGCGTAGGTAGGGCCACAGTCAAGCTTTTAGAAAATAGTGGATATAAAGTTATTGCAGCGTCCAGAAATTTAGATGCTATGGAAGATTTAAAATCTGAGAACGTTGAAGTAAATAGATTAGATGTAACAGATGAACAATCAATTGAATTATTTTGTAAAAAATATGAAGAAAACACTATAGATCTATTGGTTCACAATGCTGGTGGTGGTGCTGGTCCAACGTATCTAATAAATGAGACTATGGAAAACTTTAGAAGAGCCTATGATATCAATGTAGGTGGCCCAATGTACATTTCTCAGTTGCTTATTCCTTCAATGATGAAATCCAATTCACCAAAAATTATATTTATTTCTTCTTTGTGTGGGCAAGTTCCATTTAGAGGGTCAGGCAATTATTCAAATGCAAAAAGAGGCCAAATGGGTTTAGTTGACACTATGAGGTTAGAGTTCCCACATTATGGAATTACAGTAACAGAAATTTGCCCAGGAACTATTGATACTCAAACAGAAAAGAAAGACAATGCATTAGCTGCAGAAGATATGGCTGAAGCCATACGTTGGGTTGGTTCACTACCAAAACACGTAAATATAAATCATTTAGAAATAGCTCACATAAATAGTAGTAAATATGTTGTATAATATGAATAAAATAAATTATAAAGATAACATTGTTGTATTTGAAAACTTTTTAAGCAAAGAAGAATGCAATGCCATTATTAAATACTGGGATCACTCAAAAAACCATGGTAATCTTAAATGGAATAAAATTGGATTTTATGGATCATCTGCAGCCAATTTACCGATAGGTGATGATATTGTTGATTTTGGATTACCTAAAGATCTTGTTGAATCTTTGAGTGCTAGAATGAAAGAATCTGCAGAGATTGCTCGTGGTGCTGAATTAACACCAATTGGCGTGCCTCATGCCCAAATATGGGCTACGGGAGGTTTCACACATCCTCATTCAGACAATAGCACGAATGGTGAATACAATGCATTTGAAAGAAGCAAGTGGGCAACTTTTATATATTTAAACGATGATTTCGAAGGTGGAGAATTATATTTTCCTGATCATGGCGTTTCAATAAAACCAAAAACTGGGCTACTTGCAGCATTTGATGGTGGACATAATAATCAACATGGTGTATCATTGATTACATCTGGGGAAAGATTCACCATTGGCCAATTTTGGGATTATGCAGAATCAGAGTATAGTCAAGAAAAAATAGATCAATGGGCTGAAGAACTTAAGAAAACCAGAGAAGAACAAGCTGTACAATTACAAGGTTGGGAAGAATCAGAAGCAAAAGGTGAAAAAATTTTGCCAGATCCTAGTCTAGAATACAAAGGAGAATTATAATGAACATGCAAGAAGAAATGACTTATGAACAAACTTGGAGTTCTAAAGAAGATCTAGGCAATTGCATAACACTCTATAGAGATGTAATTAAGCCAGAGTGGGATATTATAAAGAGACTAGAAAAAGTTTTGAATGGTAATAACCATTACAATTGGCAACCAGCCTATGTTGGTTACCAAGAAAGAATGCCAGAATACAGGGACTGTATTGATTTTAAATTTAAGAAAAGTGACATAGAGCGCGACCTTAGCACAGAGTCACAAGAATTACAACAGATTTGGCAAGAATGTTACGATGCACAAAAAGCAGCAGTTGATGATTATTCAAGAACAAACAATATCCATAATCTAAGGTATTGGGAAGCTTTTAACTTTGTTCGTTATGGTGAAGGGCAACACTTCATGGAGCATCATGATCACGGTTTTTCATATAACTGCACAGTATCACTCGTATCATATTTGAATGACGATTATGAGGGTGGAGAAATATATTTCAGGCTCCAAGATCTAAACATAAAACCAAAAGCTGGAGATTTAGTTGTATTCCCTTCTACATTTGCTTACCCACACCGAGCCATGCCAGTTAAATCAGGAGTCAAATACTCTTTAGTAACCATGTTGGACTACAGTGACAAGTATCACAAGCCAGAATTTTATCAAGAGACTGGTTCATAAAAGTACCAAATAATGTAAAATGGCCTACATTTTAAAGGAGATGGTAGTACTTACCCAAAATGAAAGGTCTTACCAATGGCTACAGCAAAACCTAAAACAACTAAGATAGAAGCACCTATAGAGGAAGCTCTACAAGGCCTTAGTGATGTTCTACAAGAAGAAATTTTGGTAGAAGAGCCAGTGGTTGTAGAAGAGCCTGTAGAGGTCCCTGTAGCCCCTGTAGAGGCCGTTACAGAGGAACCTGTAGTGACTGCTCCTGTAGTAGAAGCCCCCGAAAAAATTCCATTCATTGGCGACCAACGTACTTGGCACGGCGCTCAAACTAGCCAGAGATACAACGCAAGAATTCAATAATGTTTAATTCTAAGCATGCTATGAACAGGCACGAGTTTAATAGTGCTATGGGTTATGAAAACGATATGGTTCCATGTCCTTGTCACAACAATAACCCTGATTGTCCTTACTGCTATGGAACAGGTATTTTCCAAATGCAACCCATTGAAGAAGAAAATGATGCTGCCAACAAAATGGTGCAACATTTTAATAATATGTGGGAAAAGCACCCTGTTGCCAAAGAGAGTGATCTACCTGCTCACTACAAAGGTTCTAAGTATGCTACAAGCGATGAAATCGCAAAGCAACACCACGAATTAGCATCTAATCTAATTGATACAAGAATCATTCCAACTCTACATGGAGTTGCCACTGCCGGTACAATTCAAGAAGTTATGAATCTAATTGCCGCTGACCACGAAAAGCAATTTCCTGATTGCCAACATTGTAACAAGCTAAGAGAAGTAGCTTTTGAACCTGCAGAAACTTCTGATATCATAGAAGATATACGCAAAGTATTCAATGAAGAACACAGTACACCCGCAGAACCAAAAGATATGTATATGCGTCCAACACCAAGAGATATGAGTATGCGTCCAACAAATGAACGTGGTGAATACATTCCAATGGATGAATTGCCCGACGATGTTCGTATTAAAATTGACCAAGAACAAAAGCAACAACAAAGGTACGATCTATAATGGGTGATCTATGGGACGCATACCTTCAATCTTTGGGTAGTGAGAAAAAACAAGATGTTCGTCGTAAGGTAGCGCCAGAAGGTCTATCACGTATCAACCAAGATACTAGGCTATTAGGTGAATGCCCAAGTTGCAAAGCTTTGAACCGAATAACTATTGACTCAACCATGACGGAACCATTTCTTCGATACTTGGAATTCAAAGATGATGACAATCAACCTATTTGTAGAGAATGTTATACAGCACTACGTGGAGTTAACCCAGAAATAAACAAAGAAATAATAACTTCAGAATTTACACCTTATGCTGGTATGCCAGGTCATACTGTTTGCCCAAGCTGTCGTCAGAATGTTCCTCTTACTAACAAATCATTTAATGGTGATAATATTTGTAGAGACTGTTTTGCAAACACTGATGGTGTGCTTCCAGAAGCTTTGTCAAAAAAAGATTTTATACAAATGAAAGCGTTGAAGTTACTTGATAAGCTACAACGAAACAAGGAATAACATGCCATCATTTAACAGTAAAAAACAACCAGTTAGAAAATTCAATTCACAACGTCTTGCCATAAAAGTGCGTAAGGTTAAAGAGATTACACAAGTCTACCCACCGCAAGGTAGTGGACTAGAAGGTTGGTCAGAACTTTCATCGACTCCACATGGTGAACTAACAGATCGAGCTCACCAAAGAATGGTTGAACATTATCGTGAAGGATGCCAAGGTTCACCTATTGAAGGTCAAAAGAATGAAGATGGTACACAAGCTAGAAGATGTCTTAACCCTCAATGTGGTGGTAGATGGCAAGGTATAGCTGACGAACTTATTCCTCGTGAAGTTTCTGAAACAATGGGTATTACTGGTGACAAGAATGGTCACACACACTACTTGGGTGATGGTTGTGAAAAACCACATTATGGTCAAGGAACTGCTACTCACACTCCAAGTTTAGCAGATTACGGAATGTTAATGCTTCAAGTACCAGGACGCAACCAACCTATTTCATTAAATGAACTTTTAGTCAATTCTGATTCTATTCGTATTGGTACTGATGCAAATGGAGAAGCAATTTATCCTAGTCGTTACATGACTGACAGAAGAACTGGTCAACACAAACATGATTCTGTTTACTTGAGAGCTGGAGCTGCTGCTCATGGTGCTGCAACCGGAATGAGAAGACTTGTTGAAGCTGGAGAAACTGATCTTCGCAAATATTTTCAAATAGCTAAAGATGCTGCGCATGAACATTTTGGTACAAAGAGAAAAGAAATTGATCCAAAAGACTCTCATGGTGAAGAATACGTTGGTATTATGTCAGGAGCTCCTCAAGAAGATCCATTCCATGTTGTTGCAAATGGTACATTGAAGAACATTCGAGAAACTTTGGGTGATACTGCATTAATTGGTAATGATCCAATGCATGTAAGACTATGGGAAATGGCAAGAACTCCTGATTTTACTCAGACATTTAACATTCACCACGTCATAAATAACCAGTTAAACCCTATGAGTCACGTCGTTGATGCACAGAATCTATCAAAACTTGCTACTAGTAAGCATCCAGGTGTTCGTGAATCATTTTTTGCAGGCTATCCACAAGACATTCCAGATGTAGGAAACATGGCTGAGATGGGAAATGTTGCTAAAAAAGATCCTTTTTCAGCTCACTGGCGTTCCAACAGAGTACATAGTTTAGTTCACCGACTAGTTCGTGATCATTCAGAACGAAATAATCGATCTAGAGTGGATTCTGCACCAACTTGGCAAGCTGATTACAACCCACAGACTGATGAAAACTTTATGGAAATGATCCAAGGCAATCCAGAAGTGTTCAAAACCGAAAAATAATTTAAAATTTTCACCGAATAGACTTGACAGACCCCCGCGCTCTTATATATATTTAAAAAGGATAATTTATGTTAAAAAATTGCAACTGTATAGGTTGTACTACACAAGAATATTACGACAAAGTACGTACACAAATGTCCTCAGTTAAGGTAAATAAGCATTTTAGTGAAGAAATTAATACAAATAGCACGTATCAGGATGGATTTTCTGCTGTAGATAGTGAATAATTACTATGTCAGTCGAAGAACACGAGCAAAATGTTACTCATAGATATACTATTTGCTATCCTGATCATCCGGAGCGCGAAAAAGACCCTCACTACAAGGACTTCAACGCTTACAGACGCAGAACGAAAGACACTGCGCAGTGTTCTGTTGGTTTGCATCGTAATGATTTTAGTGAATGTGCTCTAGATAAACCTCTAGAGTTGCATCACAGCCATGTTGAGTTCTCTTTACAGAACGGAGTCGACCTTAAGTGGCTAGAAGTAGACTACCCTGGTATCTCAGACCCCGAAAACGTCGGTGCATGGGTAGAAAGTGCTGCAAATCTTGAGTGGTTATGCGAATTTCATCACAGAGGTCATGGCGGTATACACACAACAGCAGCTTCAGACTACGAAGCAGAAAAATATGTTAGAGGTTTGATCAAATGAAGTGTGAAATGGATGGTTGTGAGAGGGATGCTAAACATTTAGTTAATGATGTTCGCATGACAAGTCCTCTCAGACTATGTCACACTTGTTTATTGCAAAATATTAAAGCTTTAGGAGAACAATTTCCCGCAAAAGCTGAAGAATATGCTAAAAAAGCCCCTGTAATTGACATTTCTACAAGAAAAGTCATTGGAATGAAGTGGGCTATTAGATATGCTACTACCAAAACACAAAATAGTTTTAATAGCAATTTAAATAACGCTACCAAAACAGGCCCAGTTGCATCAGACTCGATTGGAAGCCATTTAACTCAAATGTATAATATTGTTTGGCCAGAAGGGCCAAAAACAATGATGAGCGATATTACAAATGCAGCTAAAATTTTGACAAATCCTGAAAAAAGACAAAATGCTAAACAAATGTTAAAAACAACACCAGGTGTAGCTGGTGTTTATGTAAAAGATAAAATTAACAAAGCTAAAAATGTTATTAAAGGATTGACACCAGAAGGTCTTGATCCAGATAATGGTTTACTTCCACCTCTCGACCCTCCTTCTGACGATACAGATGGAATAACGGATGTTTATTAATGCTAAAATTTAACTCAGGATCAATATCTAGAGAAGAAGCGCTCGATAGAGTGCATATTCTTCACGATAAATTGAAATTTTACGAACGCAATCCATCATTTGACGACGGTAAACACGAAGATATACTAAATGTGTTCAATCAACTAACGCAAGACCACCAAATCACTGAAGATGAGTTGGAAGGTAGACCTGCTCCAACCACTGAACTTAAAACTTATATTGGTGAAGGACGCAAAGACCCAGTTAGCATTTACAATTCACAACCTGAAGTGTTAGAAGAGAGAGAAATCAATCAAGCTAACGGTTGGGACAGAAATCACGACATTGCTTTGCCATTCAAGATAGGTTACAACGCTAATACTGGTGATTTTGATCAAGAAAGTCTTGGAAAAATTCTTGATCAAAGAACAGCAGAGTTTCCTGCACATGAACACACTGACTGGGATCCTGCTAAAATGGATGACCTACGTGAAGCGTACGCATTTGGCATTGAACCAGCAGATTACAAGAGAGCAATGAGCATTGGTGTACCTCATGATTATCTAATTGAGAATTTTTATCGCAGTGCTAGGCCACACACCATTCAAGATCCATATGCCACTGAACTTGGTAGTGCTAAGGGGATTAATTTTGGTGAAACTCCAGCAGGTGCAGCAGCTAAGCAATTTAGAGAAGAAAATCCATTACCAGAAAGCAATGCAACAGAATTAGAACCATCTTCTGGCTTTACTCCATTGCGTTACAGTGTAATGAAGCCAGCTCACATTGCAATGGCTTATCAACATGGAATTGATTCCAAAGAATTGCTTGAAGCATGGCATGGAAATGGTTTTCACCCATTGGCTCAGTTTGGTGAAGAATTTACTCACCCAATTACAAAATATCTTGCTGCTCGTGGCATGGGCATTAACCATGATCAAGCAAGATCATTGCTTTCTAGTTTAAAACACATACCTTCACACACTTTTAAGAGATATATGCTTAAAGGACATAAACCAGAAGAGATTATTAGTGCATTAAATGAACATGCTGATATTTCACTTGATAATCCAGCAAAACAAGAGGCTATCAATGAGTGAAGCTTGTCCATTAGCCATTTTTGATGCATGCCCATTGTGTGGCAACAATCTTGACCCAGAACATGCACATTTCAAGTGCAAATCTTGCGGATGGAGGGATTCCTGCTGTGACTAATTGGAATATTAGATATGCTAGCGATGATTACGAAGCACATAGGCAAGAA
>Ga0208257_1000397_pt1 | contig 13155 bp, 23 predicted proteins | sample CryBogCBH10Sep07_FD_184610 | JGI IMG/M metagenome (GOLD analysis project Ga0208257, IMG submission 184610) | Freshwater microbial communities from Crystal Bog, Wisconsin, USA - CBH10Sep07 (SPAdes) | ecosystem: Environmental > Aquatic > Freshwater > Lake | place: Crystal Bog, Wisconsin, USA... | reverse complement strand
GCAATAGTGTGCTCATTGCGTTCTCTAACTCGTTAAAGCACTCCAGTTCCGCTAGTTGTACCCCATCGCATGTTGCTGTTAACAGCATAGCTTCCACTTCCGCTAGTTTAACAAGTATTGCATCTTTCATTACTGCTCCTTTTTAGTGTATGTGTGTATTATACTGTCAATCCGCCAGCGTGTCAACCGTTTTATGCCATGTTGAGTTGAACTTGTAGACCTTCCCAAGTACCACCTAGACCAGTTGAACACATTTCAACACCGTCACCGGAACGATACACTTCCAGTACCTCGAGGGCTTTTTGCGTAGCCGCATTACAAGTATAAAAGTCACCTACTCCTGCACGGATTTGCTTGGCAGTAGCATAGAATGAAACAGTAGAACCAATGTTAATACGAAACTTTTGGTTCTGTTTGAAACGCTTGATAGTCATGTCAACTCCTTTAATCAATCAATACAAGTATTATATGCCCAAAACGATTTATTGTCAATCGATAAATTCAATGTCTTTACTGTTGACCAAGGCGTACTTGCCGTCACGCTTGATCACGACCTTCTTAAATTGTGTGATGTTGTGTACTGCCCACGCAGGAATGTCCAAGTCACCATTGTATACCGAGATAGCGTCCCAAACTTCATGCTTGTCGTAGATTTTATCTTCTTTGGTTGTATAAGGGCGCCAGCCATTCCAGTAATAAGAACGGACCGATTCAGGAACTTCAACTTGAATAACGGTTTCGGCTTTGACTAAAAACATTCTGTGCCCCTTTAATTAATCATTCAATACAAGTATTGTACACCCAAAACGATTAATTGTCAAGCCTTTTTAGCCAAAAAAAGGCGTTGTAAATCAACGACTTACAACGCCAAAATTGACTATTTTTTAAGCAGTTATCCACTCAGGTTCGGCTTCAGATTCTAGTACAAGGGTTTCCCAACCGTCATACTCATCTATACGGAACCGTTCTCCGAGGTCTACCCAAACGATAACTAGGTTCTCTGCACCACCACAATATATGTCCTTGTCCTTGTAATGACGTTTTACGTAGGATTCTATCTCATCATGACGGTTATTGCGAACCATTTCTACGATCATAGGATCAAATAGAATTGGTTCAAACCCTTCATTCCATGAGTACCACCCTGCACCATACTCAGGAGAAACTAGTACTGCAACTTTTCCATTCTCTACAACACGTTCCATAATGTTTACTCCTCAAGTTTTAATAAGTTATTATATATCAAAACTTGGTAAGTGTCAAGCCTTTTTTGAATTATTTTAAAATTAATCGCTACTGTCCACGGTGTAATAATCGTCACAATGCACACATGTGTAACCGTTATAACAACGGCCCAAATTCTTTTGTACGTAACTATGGACGCAAGGTTCGTTGTTATCTTTACGCAACCTTACTTCACCTTTTGGGCTACCCCATTGATGTTGACCACCGCAATTGTGACAATCACGGTGTGTCTTATCTTTGTTCCAAGAATAACTTTTTTCTTTTTCTGTAAGTACTACTTGCATAGTACCATTACAGACTGGACAGACTCCGTAACCTTCTTTCATAACGATCTCCTAATTAGGATTGTTTAGTAGGCAATTGTGCGGGGGTTTTAGGAGCAGTCAAACAACTCAATACGCCGTTCCAGTGCCATTTTCTGCAATGTGTACATTCCATATATATTCCTTTACTGTTTAAGAACTTATATTATAGCAAGGTTTGGATTAATTGTCAAGTGTTTGGTCGTTTGTCAATAACCTTATCAGCAAGACCATATGCAACAGCCTCGCTAGCACTCATGTAATTGTCACGTTCCATGTCTGCTGAAAGTACATCAAAAGTCTTACCTGCACTATTATGATTGACATAAATTTGTGTGAGGTTCTTTTTCATCTCAATGATTTCGTTGACTTGAATCAACATATCAGTTGCCTGACCACGTGCGCCACCACTTGGCTGGTGAATCATGTGTCGTGCATTAGGAAGAATCATACGCTTACCTGCCGCACCTGCTTGTGCAAGCAAACTACCCATGCTACATGCCTGACCCATAACGATTGTAGAAATGTCAGGCTTAATAAATTGCATAGTATCATAGATAGCCATACCAGCAGTTACACTACCGCCGGGACTGTTAATGTAAAGACTGATATCCTTGTCAGGATCTTCTGACTCTAGGTATAGCAATTGGGCAACAATCAAGTTTGCCATTTGGTCGTGAACTTCACCTTCCAGTAGGATAACACGGTCACGCAATAGTCGGCTGTAGATATCATAACTACGTTCACCGCGAGAAGTTTGTTCAAGTACGATAGGAACTAGGCTCATTTAAAATCCTCTTATTTAAAGTTTAATTATACACTAAACATGTACCGAATTCAACAGTTATGGTTAAACTAATTTTACCGAACTTACATGTTGTCGTTTAGCAATCATATCAACGATGTTTGGCCATTGTGGGTTTGGAATAATTTTTGCTAATGGAATATCACCGGGTCTGTTGTATGGATGACTGTAATCATATCCTTGTTCTAAGAAATAATTAATGTTTTCATCATAATACTTTTTATATTTTTTACGATTGTTAATCCAAGTTTGGTGTGATGTATCATAAAATCTAACTACAAAATCAGCACTGTAATGTCTATAAGGTTTATATGCAGTTGGCTGCATGTGTTGGTCATTGTCTATTGCCATATCCTGCAATGTTTTTCCAATCTCAGTATACAGCAAATACACAGTTCCAAACTCAACCATGTCGTTGAAGTACTGGTAGTCTTCTATCTCGTAAGTATATTCTTGAGATTTTTCCATTGCAAAATAAGTTACCGTATGCCTAGGTAATGGTTTACGATTGCCATCTACAAAGGATTCGCAACGATGCACTTCTATGTTAAGTTGCGCTAGTGCCCATTTAACTTCAGCAGGTGCATCAATAAAAAATTGATGAGGTGTGTTTAATGTGCCATGATATATTTCAAAGATGTTGTGTAGGTAGTTTAATGTATCTTGGTCGATATTATTTTCATCTACTCTTCTACCAACAAATCCTGGACTATAATTGTCTATGATTTCACAGCAAGCATTTATATCTGTTACAGCATTTTTTCTGTCTGTTATAAAATCATTAAATCCAATAAAACGTTCAGGATCATCAATTGAATAATTTTTATCTAGGGCTTCTGCTAATCTATTGGCCCACTTTTGTACAATAGGATACTCGTTTAATTTATAGCGAACTGTAATGGGATCCAAAAAGTATGTAGGATCAGAGTATTCTATGTGTAGTTCACGGTACATAGAAATATATATCTATGCTTAAACTTTGCGTAATTTTCTACCAACATCGCCCATTTTAGAACCAGCACCTAAATCGTGCTTTGGTTTATTTCTGTGACCAGTAGCAATCTTTTCTGCGTTTTTAGCAAAGTCTTTTTTACTGATATTTGCACTATCAGGTTCTTCAACACCTAATTCATTTGGTTCAGCCAATGTAGTCTTTGGTTCTACAGGGCTTAGTTTAAAACTGAATCCACCCTTAGTAGGATCAGTTGCGCCACTCTTACTTTCAAGTGTAATGTTACCATCTAGTTTAGCAGGCCACTGTGTAGCAAAACTCATCACTCTACTCTTAGGATCAAAGTCAGCATATTGTTGAACAAAGTTCATATCCAATACTGCCAAGATAACATTTTGGAATTCAGGCAACGCACTACCTTCGTTAACAGCATTCATAACTGCCAACTTAACAGCGTGTGTTAATTTACCACCATCACTACTTGGTTTCTTAAAGTTAATATCACTCCACAATGATTGATATTTTGGAAGTGGTAAATTCTTTTTCTTTTTAAACGCAGCCATGCTGTCTGTTACTTTGTTAACAATATCGCTGGGCCAAGGTAAGAATTCATTAAACTTTTCAGGGATCGCTTCAGGTACATATTGATATAATAAGTTCATTGCTTGGAATACTTGTGAGATTGTTTTTGGGGAAGGAAGATTAAATCTACCTCCACCTTCTGCATCGCACAAATCAATAAATGCAACTGTTGCTTCATAGTCAGGGTTATCACGAATGTCTTGTGGAATCTTTAGTCCACTGATACTAGGTGGCGCACCACCGCCTTTACCCTTACTTGAAATATTGATTGTGTGTTTAGTTCTTTCGTTACTAATAGTTGCATAACTATCAGCAATGTTTGTGTTTGCTTTACTTGGGAAGTTCAATACTAGTTCACTAATATCTGCACCTAACCATTCAGTAAAGCCTTTCTTTCTAGGAAAACGTGATGTTCCTGATACCAGTGCAAGCACACCCAAGTATTCACCTGCATAGTCAATAATACTGTCTTTAATCTTTGTAGGAACTTCTTTTGGAATTACAGGATTGGCGCCGCCCATGATTTCTTCTGCCATACCAATTACAACACGACCGTAATCTGTTGACTGTAATACTTGATTATTAACGATCTCTGCTCCAAGTTCAGTAGCAGGAATATAGCGATCGGTGATACCAATTTGACTAGGCTTTAACAATGCGGCTTCTTTACCGGTTTCTTCGCCTTCTTCACCAGTGCTTGCTTGACCACCTAAGTCACTAGTTTTTAATAATTTATTGAGTGGCATGTCTGTGCCATCTTCTAAACGTAATGACAATGAACCTTTAAACATGTCATTGTCAAACATTTCTTGGAATCTGTCAGCCTCGCTAGGATCAGCAACAACTGGTTCTTTATCTACCGTGTAAAAAGGCATACCATCACGAATCATTGTGATAAATTTATCAAAACGTTCGGGGTATTTCTTTATAGTACTCGCACTTAATGTGCGGTCTTCTAATAAATTAGTGATGTTGTCTATAATGTCTCGCATAACATATATTTATGCGATCTAACATTTAAAGAGATTTTGATGTTCCCACCATTTGTTCATTCTATGATATCGTTTAAGTGGTATTCCATGCTCTCGTAATTTGTCTCTGAATAGATAGAATGAGGGACCATGGCTCATAATTGGTTTTAACCCCTGTTTAGCACGTTGTTTACTAAGTACGTCCCATTGATATTGATGGCACATTTCATGTGCTAGTGTGTCAATTAACCATTGCCTGCAATACCATTTGTTGGATATATGTAATATGCAGTTTGATTTTTTAGTGTTGGGGTTAGGATTAAAATCGTCTGCTTCACATTGACCCCAGTAGTCAGTTGTACGTTTAATAACTCTAAATCGAGGGGTAGGAAGCTCACCGTTAAATATTGTTTTGTTTAACATATGAAACAGTTTTCTAATTTCTTTTTCATCTGTTCTATATACTAAACGCTTTTGAGCAGGAATGCTGGGCAATTCTTCGCTCATATATTTCAGGATCTTTCTGGAACTCATAGATTCCCCTTTCCTACATTGTATTTATTAAATTATTATCTCATAAACTTTTGGTTATAAATATAGTTTTAGGAGATAAAAAATATGGAATTTTTCACAATTTTTGCCGTTGTTGTAATCATTATTGCCGCCGGCTACCATTTTAACAATGTTAAAAAGGCAAAGGAATCCAAGGCAGAAAAAGAGGCTCAGGCACCTTATAAGGCTGAGACACCTGTTACCGAATCCCCTGCAACTGAGCTACCCTTAGTTAAGTTAGAGCAAACAGAACCAGAAGTTGCACCTGCAAAGGCTAAAAAGGCAAAAGCACCTGCTAAGCCTAAGGCTCCTGCTAAGCCAAGAGCAAAGAAGGCACCAGCAACACCTGCAATCACCCCAACTGCAAAGAAACCACGAGCACCACGCAAGCCAAAGATGACTATTGCTAAGTAATGCAAGATATTGGTTTTGATGTTATCAGTGATTTAAATCTATCTCCTGAAGATAGTTTTAACTGGGAAGGTAAAAGTACCAGTTTATATTGTTTGGTCGCCGGAAATGTAAGTAGTGATTTACGCACTACATTGCAAACATTAGCACACCTTGGTAGATTTTATCAAGGTGTGTTTTACGTTCCGGGAACCCTTGAATATAAAAATTCAACTGATATAAGTGAACGCACTGAACAATTAATTAGTTTAATTAAGCAATTACCATCAGTACATATCATGCATCATAGCGTGGTTATTGTAGATGGTATTGCAGTTGTTGGTGCAAATGGTTGGAATAATAGTAGTATAGGCACATTACAAGACATGGTCTATACTGCGGCACGATTCGATGATATGACATACTTAAAATTAAGTATTGAGAAATTACAACGTCATTTAGATGTTAAAAAAGTAATCGTAGTAACTAACGCTGTGCCTGACGAAAAACTTTATTTTGGGGAAACCCCTAATACTGTGGAAAACCAAATACCCTTGAAACTTTCTTTAAGTGGTGATACTGAAAAGAAAGTAACATCCTGGGTATTTGGCAGTTACGATAAATTTGTTGATGCTACAGTAGATAACATTAACTATGTAAATAATCCCTATTCACATAAAAGCCCCTATTGGGCTAAACGAATCTCTATATCAGTTTGATTCTGCTTCCACTTTAACTAACAGTGGAAATCCTTGAGCCCTAGCATCTAGTGTAACTTCAATGCCTTTTTGTTCTGCAATCTCGTAAGGTAAGACAGCAACAATTGCGCTTCCTTGTTGATGGATATCAACTGTAATTTGATTTGCAGTATCAGGATTATAATCAAAATATTCTACTAGTGAGTTTACCACAAATTCCATACTAGTATGATCATCGTTAAGATAAATCACTCTAAACAATGGTGGTTCTTTTAACGCCATGTTTGGCTTGATCATATTACGTACTTCTGGATTTGCATTTGCCATTTTTTAGTGCCCTTATGTTGTTATATGTTCGCGGTAAATTTCTCTACCGCGAACTGTTCTTACATTATATTATTTATTGTAACTGATTGCAATCTTCTTGGGTTTCTTTTCCTCAGGAATTTTGCGTTCAAGGTCAATACGTAAGATACCATTAGCAACTGTTGCAGTTACTACCTCTACGTGATCCGCAAGTGTGAATGTGCGAGAAAAATCACGTGAACTGATTCCACGATGTAGATATTCAGGGGCCTGAACAGTCTCATCTTCTGACAATTCTAAAGCCTTTTGGCCATTAATGGTAAGTTGATTATTCTTTACCTGTACATCAATTTCACCCTCATCAAAACCAGCCACAGCAAGTTCAATGCTGAAGTTGTCTTCATCATACTTTACAATATTGTATGGGGGATAATTTACAGTTTGCTGATTTACACGATTGTGTAGTTCATCAAAGATTGAATCAAATCCAACTGCAAATTTGTGAATTGACGGAATGTCAAGGGAACGAAGGGTTAATGTATTTGTCATTTGTTTTCTCCTTTATTAAGCAAGATGACTATTGTAGACCCGACCATCGGCATCTACAATATTATTTATTATACACAATTGCGCAAAAAAATAAACTATTTTGGGATAAATTAGTGTGTTTTGGGTGCTAAAGTCTGACTCATTACGTGCTTGCGCCAACGCTTTACAGCCATCTTTTTTGCTAGTCTACGTTTTACTGAGGGTTTAGTATAGGTCTCACGTTCTTGCAACTCTTGTAACATACCAGATTCAGCAATCTTTTTCTTAAGTTTGCGTAATGCTTTGTCTACGTTACTGTCTTGAACTGTTACCTTTCGTCCATATAATTTCATAAAAATACCTTGGGTGACTTCACCGATTCTATGTCTATATTTATCTGGGTGAAGCCCTTTTCTTTATATTTTTCAATATGAAACATATGGGGTAATAGTATCTTTTCTAACTCTGTTTGCAATCCACGTGCCCCTGTCTTTAAATCAATACAGTTTTGAGCAATTTGCTTGATTGCATCCTGATCAAATGTTAGTTTGATGCCATCAATACTGAACAAGTATTTGTATTGGTCAATGAAACTGTTCTTAACATCAGTCAATACAGATACCAATTGGTCTAGTGACAATTCTTCCAATGCAATTGTTGTAGTAAAACGTCCAATGAATTCAGGGATCATACCAAACTTAACTAAGTCATCGGGTGTAGATTCTGTCAAATCTACTACTTGATCTTTTGGCTTAATGGAAGCACTAAAGCCCATTCCACTGCCCTGCATTCTGTTTTTGATAATATCGTTTAATCCCACAAACGCACCGCCGGCAATGAATAAGATATTTTTAGTATCAACTTCAATGTAGTCACCTTGTGGATTTTTACGTTTGCCATTAACAGTAACACGACACTTTGTGCCTTCTACTAATTTAAGCAATGCTTGTTGAACACCCTCACCGCTTACGTCACGTGTAATGCTAGTGCTTTCGCTTTTACGTGCGATCTTGTCAATTTCATCAATAAAGATAATTCCACGTTCTGCTAATTTGATATCACCATCTGCCATTGATAGCAACATGCTAATCATACTTTCAACGTCTTCACCTACATAACCTGCTTCGGTTAGACTAGTTGCATCAGCAACTACAAAAGGAACATTAAGATATTTGGCAACACTACGTGCAAGCAATGTTTTACCACTACCAGTAGGTCCAATCAATAACACATTACCTTTTTGAATTTCTAAATCTTTAGGGGGATTGGTAATGCGTTTATAATGATTAGCAATAGCAACACTTAATACAACCTTAGCATCATCTTGACCAATGACAAGACCATCTAAATGCTTTTTAATTGAATATGCATTAAACCCTTTAACTTCAACTTTTTCAGGTTCAGTTGTCGTTTTCTCTTCGGTTATAAGGTTATTACACAAATCAATACATGCGCTACAAATAGCAACATCATCACCAACAATTAGTTTTGCTACTTGGTCTTTGTGATTACCACAAAAAGAACAATGTGTTAATTTTTTATCTGCCATGCTATTACTTATCTTGAGTAGATTGGTTGCTTAAATATGATTCAATTTGAGATTTTTCTTTGTCAGACAATAGTTCTACATCGTATTCACCTGTATCAATTTTATGAATTAAATGTTGGATATATTGTTCATCATACAGGTATGAATCACTTTGTTCTTTATTTGTTTCAATCCATCTATTACCATCAAACTTGTAAACACGATTAGGTAAAACATCTACACGTACAAAGATACTTCCTTTTTCAGCAAACTTAGGGAATTGTGTTCCAAAGTTTGTGCTTACAGGATGTCCATCAGTCAATGACAATCTGAATAAATCAGGACGCATTTCTTGTAATGCATGTTTGGTAATTGACTTACCTTCAAACTGCACATAACCTTCGTGTACTTCTTCTAGTGTAACACCTTCAGTTCTAATTTCAGGCTGTGGGGGCAATTCTTTAATTGGTTCAACTTGATCAATTGTAATTTCTGCATCAGTAGTAATTACTTCTGTAATTTCGTTTTTAATTGGCTCCACTCTGTGAACATCGTCCACATTAGGTTCGTCTGCATGGGTAGTATCTTGTTCTGGTAATTCTTCTCCCACCACTCCATTTGGTTCAACAATAGTTGTTTGTACATCTGTAACATTTTCTTCCTCCATAAAAGGACCATCGATAACGTCACATGACTTGTTAGGACAGAATGGTCCTATACCCGGAGCGTTAAGTAATGGTGTATTACACTTATAGCAAAGATTAGGTTCGTCTTCTACTTCTTCCACTATTTCTTCTACTGTGGGTTCATCCTCAAAACCCTCATCAAATGCTTTTTCAAACTCTTCAAGTTCTGGGTCAGTTTCAACTTTAGGTTCTTCAACCTTTGTTTCTTCTTCATTCATCCATTCATAACTTGATGTACTTGCCAACACAAGGGTAAGTGCTAGTGGGTCAAATACAAACACAATCAATATAATAACCCAACGCACAGCACGTTCAAGTAAACTACTGTCTGGATTATCACCATAGATTAATGCGGCAATGTATTTGATAGGACCTACTTCAGCCTCGACCTTACGATTTTCAGCCGCAACTGGAGCACGTTCTTCATTTATTTGTGAAATCTTATTTTGTGAATCGCTGATAGTTTTCTGTAAGTCTGCACGTTCTTTTGCTTGTTGCTTACGAATCTGTACAGCACGTTCTGCACCCTTGTCATCATCGCTACGATTTAATCTAGCATCAACCTGCGCATCCATTTGTTGCAAGGCTTTACGTGCAGTTTCAATATTGTCTTTTTCAGTTTTAATCTTTTCATCATAGATTGCTAGTTTGGCCGCGGCATCGCCACTAACTAAACTTTGGTCACTATGCGCTTTACTTAAGAAACCAAAGATACCCATACTGGTTAGCAATGCAAGAGCAACAACTGCCGGCACAAGATATAATTTTAGTAATAGTGTTGCACGATCCCAATAAGTATGCAGCCATAGTGTAGTCACAACCTTAGCAAGTTCTAATGAACCACCCATAATCATAATGGGAATAACTGCCGCGGCAAAGATTGCCACAAGACCTTGGATACTATACCAAGCGGCGATGGCACTTAAACTAAGTGCTACTAATAATGTAAGAGTTGATAAACTGAATATTTTCTTAAAAGGAACCATCTTGTATTTAGTACTTTTTTCACGTTAATAAAGTGTGTTTAATTGTTAGGCTTTTCTTGGAACAAATGCCCATATGTTCCACCAAATTCTGCTAAAGGAACAATCAACTTTCTAGCAATACCTGGACCTTGTTTGATGTGAAATGTAATATAGTTTTGGCCAGGCCCACGACTTTTGATTTGAAGAACCTCGATGTAGTCTCCATCAGGAAATGTGTATTTCTTGCCTACATATTTTTCACTTTCACCAGCGACATATTCTTTGTCACGCTGGATAAGCATATTCATTTCTTCATCATTATTCATTACATTTTACCTAACACACCCCAAATAAGGTCATCCAAATCACGCTGATAGTCCTTATTTAGTTTGCGTTTTTCGTAGATTGATTCTAAAACCTGTCGCATTTCTTCGCCGTCTACATGTTGTGTATTGTAATCTAATCCACGACTTTCTAATTCGTCAATTAAATCTTCTGTATCAAATTCAGACAAGTCTACTTCAACTTCTGCGGTAACATATTTGTATGCCATGATTAATCCTTTTTAGATTTTTTAGACTTTTTAATTTTTTTCTGTTCTTCAACAGTTTTTTCAAGTTCTGCAAATGCGGCTTCTAATTCTAGAACATCACTGCTAGATTCCTCTGATTGTTCTAGTGCAAGTGCTTCCTCTTCTTCCTTAGCCCATTGCGCCATCAGTTCTTCATGTTCTTTTTGTTTTTGTAAACCAACTTCTGTCAGTTCAGTTTCGCTTTCGCAGTATGGACAAATCTTAGTCATTTCTTCATCACTACCTTCAGTTGGATACTTCCAGTCAGCATCATAACTTTGTCCAATCCACTTGCACTTAGTGCATTTATGTGTTGGTGGTAGAGGTTCGGGTTCACGATGATAACTATCTTCATCACCTAATTCATAACTAACATCATATCCACCTTTACTCATAGTCCACATGTTGTCATATTGATGGTCCCATTCGAGTTCAACATCATTATCCCAAGCATCATTGACAATATCTTCAATGTCGGCTTCACCCTTCTCAATTTGTTTCAATAACGCCTTAAGTTCTTTTTTCTTCATGTCAGGATAAATCTGTGCAAGAGTATCCAAATCAAGTTCGTAAGTGTATTGCACATCGCATTGATGCCATTCGTGTTTAACAAGAGTTACCATAATTGTTCCTTAAAATTGTATTATACTATATAAGATCAGATTACGCAAAGAAATAGGAGAAATGCCAGTACTGGATGACCAGCAAATAACAAACACAACGCTAGTACACACCCATAAAACATACGATCATCTTGCATAAATTAACAGAAAAGTAAAATGAATAACAGTAAAGCAAGCCAAGGATGATTCCTAGATGCTAACACGCAACACAATAAACCACCACAAACCAACTTGATTAAATGGTAGTCAAGTATCATTCAACTCCGAAATGTTCTTTAATCTGGTCAATACACTGAGAACCACCGTTAAGCCAAGTGTCAACTGATTTAGGGACAGGATCACTAATAACTTGTTCACAACATCCGATACATTCCCGAACAACCAACTCGGCGAACTTTTCCATTAACATGAAGTCTTGCTCCCTGTCGGATGTTTGGTCATCTGTATGCTCATGCACATACATCATAGCCTTTCTAAACAAGTCTTCATGTAATGAATTCATTAATTAACTCCAAATTTGTTTTTAAGTTCATGTGCTAACACGCTAAATTGCCAAGCAGTTGCCGCGGCACTAGTGCGTTCGTCTTCATCTTCGGCATATTTCTCTGCCTTTGCATAGATATCATGTGCTTTGTTTATAGCAATATTAGCACATTCATTAACAAGCAACTCGGCGAACTTTTGAAAATTATCACCTTGAATGTGTAGGTCTTTTTCAGAAAATTCAGCCTGTTCGGCAAGTTCTTTAATTCGTTCGTTCATAGTTCAACTCCAATACATTGTTCCACATCCTGGAGAATACGCCGGAGTTCGTCAATGTTGACTTTCAAGAAGGCTCGTATATTAATATTCTTTTCTGTCTCTGGACACAATGCTAACAGTTCTTCCTTGCCGGCGATTGTGTTACGCAGATTTTCTGCTACGGTTTGGATGTTCATTCTTCAACTCCGAAATGTTTCTTAATATCTTCACGGCAAAATGTAGCACCTGCTTGGATCTTTACATTATCATTCTGTTCATATACTTTATCGCACAGCATTACCCATTCCCTGACAAGCAACTCGGCGAACTTTTCAAAATCATCTTCTGCAAATTTGACAAAGTTCGTACTTCCAGCAAATCCTTCATAAAATTCTCCACCAGCCTGTTCAGCAAGTTCTTTAATTCGTTCGTTCATATCAATATTCCAAATTCATACGCAAAAGTTTGATATGTGCCGTGAGCTTGTCTCGATACTCTTTGGCCAGTACATACGGTGCAGTAGTACAGTCAAATCCATTCTCATTTAAGAATGTCTTTACTCTAATTCGTTCTTGGGTTAACAATTCAATTTGTTTTTCAATTCGTTCGTTCATTCTTTTGCCCTCTTGTCTGATTCAACTTTAATACACAATGCTTCATATAACCTAAAATAAGTACCTTTGTCTGCGGCCAATTCATCACATCGGTCA
>Ga0208257_1000396_pt1 | contig 13184 bp, 32 predicted proteins | sample CryBogCBH10Sep07_FD_184610 | JGI IMG/M metagenome (GOLD analysis project Ga0208257, IMG submission 184610) | Freshwater microbial communities from Crystal Bog, Wisconsin, USA - CBH10Sep07 (SPAdes) | ecosystem: Environmental > Aquatic > Freshwater > Lake | place: Crystal Bog, Wisconsin, USA... | reverse complement strand
TTTCCCTTATACTTTTCCTTGCGGATGTCTTCTGGTGTAAACAGAACGCGCCATCCTCCAATTAACGGTTTATAAGACACCCAAAAACCAAAATGCAAATTGCCATCTTCTTTTAATTGAATGTCAGTTTCTGCATTTTCCCCCAACGCTGGCTTTAGGTGAAAATATTCAAAACCTCTTACACCCGGTAAAATTAAATCTTTTATTTCTTGCATTGTTTTCATTTTGGTGGCTCCGGTAATGGCATCCAATGGGTTACTTCGTCGTCATCAACGGTAAAATCACCATAGCAATCCTCTTGCCACTTACTGACTTTAGCGTTCCAACTGGCGATTTGGACATTACCCAACCAAACAACTAATATTCTTTTCTCATCAATCTTTGGTGCAGTTTCTATCGGTTGCCATTCACTCATGACCGCACCATCCCGCAATAGCCGTGGGTTGTGCTAATTGTTGTAACAAGACCTTCTGGCGTCATTTTAACAGAATTATTTTCCCTGATGACGGTTTGCTGCCACCGCCAAGCCATGCATTTGGGACCATCGCAGCCTGTAATCATACCGTGTTTAACCGGGCAAAATTTTAAATCAGCCTCTTCAGGCGTCACATAGTGTGGGTTATCCATCTCACTCTCCTATAAAACCGCAGTAACCCAAATCATCGGATGGATGCGAATCTATCAATTCTTCCGTTTCTTCATCATAAATAGGCTCTTCATACCATTTCCACGCCATGCATTTCGGCCCTATGCAAGCCTTACCAATGATGTTGTTTTGAAAAGATATATTATGGCCACCTATACCAAGTGGACACACCATTTCATTTAATTCACGCAAGTAAACCATCATAGCCGTCTCCTTCAGTACAATCACAATGCCACATTAAAACCGAATATTCTGAATGCGGTAATCCTAAATCAGCAACAACCATCCAGCCAACCCGGTGGAATATTTCTATGTCAGAATATTTAACGTATTTGAACCAACCTAATCTTGGTCCATCATAAATCGTTGCCAGTGTTCTGCATTGTCCAAACAATCGTCTACAAACCCAAATCTGGTCCATTTCCGTGCCAGAATGATCATCCACAGCACAATCCTATCCATCATGATTTCCGCCTAATACAGTTTTTGCAATTTGCTTAGTGGCGTTCTTGCTTTTTTTTCCATGTGTTCGTTAAGGTCTATGGTCATGGTTTTTTTCTTCATATAAAACAGTTGTATTAACTTCACCTTCAATCAAGTTGAGTTGTTTTAATTCATGAAGATTTTTGGCATATTCATGAACGTCCATTCCAATTTCTGAGCAAAAATCTGCTTGTTCCTGTGTTAAACCAATTTTTACAGGAACACGGACATTAGCCATCACTACACCTTCTGCGACAGCCTCCACAATTTCTGGGTTGGCTGGGGCAATTGGCTCTGCTTTAGTTGCAATAGCTACGGGAGCAAGACCCAACATAGCCAAAAAAGAACGTCGTTTTATAGTCATGTTTGATATTCCTTTGATATCGAACGGGATTGCCATAGTGTTAATTCTTGAGCCATGACGTATGTAGGGGGCATTCGCCTCTGTTACATCATCCATAAAACGATCTGACGGTGCATAAGGACCAAGCCAACGTACTTCCGACATCATCCGTTTTGATTGAAATCCAGTCATTTTGCTTCATCCTTATCCCAAGAAAACCGGGGAAGTGATACTTTTGGTTTTTCAACCGCCATCGTTTTGCGAATAGATTCAACCCGCAGTTCATCACGGGCTTTTTTAGGTAATGTTACCTTTTTAATCACTGGCTTTTTATCCATCATCAGTATCTCCTTCATAAAGCCTTTATAGAAAATACCTTAAAAAAATTGTTTGGCAACCCCAATTTGTATGTTGACGGTATAATACATTTCGCGTACAACAATTTGCGCGGACCTAATCCGCAATAACGCAGGAGAAACAAATGGAAAAGTTAGCGATGCGGTGGATTTTAAATCCTACTGAACCAAATGCCGAAGCAATTCGCAAACATCTTTATAAGCACCCATTTTCTATAATGTTACTGCCAATTGGGATTCAGCTTCAATTGGCTCCAGTTCTTCATGGAGATAAATGATGGCACACGAATTAGTTCATATTCAGGCTGAAATTAACCAAATGCGCCACGCTTATGGCCGCTGCGCCGTAACATCCCATAAACAAATTGGATTACGCCGTTTGCGGGATGCCGAAGCATTTCTTGGAAAGAATAAAGAATACGCTTTACGGTTACTTGAAACTGCACGGTTTCATTTACCTTACGCACAAACATGGAGTTTTTGATATGAAAAAAATTTTCAGGGTAATCGCCTATGCGTTTTTAATCCCATTAGCCTTTGCCCTTGGTGCGGGTCTTGGAATAGGCATTATAATTCATACTGCAATTTTTTTAGGATTTTCCTAAATTAAATGTTGCGTGTATGCGAATTGTATGCGACAACAATCTTGCCAAACGGCATTAACGCAGGAGACGATCATGAACAACTTCATTCCAGCACAAGACCTTACCGATCTTACAGACCAGCAGCTTTCTGATGAAATTGGCCGCTTAGACATTATGTTCAAAGCATATAGGGATGCTTTAGACGTAGCCAAAACTGAATTTAAAATACGCGGTATTGCAGAAAGCCACGGCGAAAACTTCACTGTATCGGTTCGCACAGACACCCGCTGGACATTAGATTCTAAATTAGTCAAAGAAGTTATGGGCGAAAGCTGGTATACAAAACATAGCAAAATTGGAACGGTTGCCACTATTAACATTAAAGCTAACAAGGGCTTAGTTGCCCAAACGGTGGCAGCTTGAATATCTTAGCTAAATGGAAACGGGGTCGGTGGTTACGCCAGCCCCGTGTCCGCATAACTATAATTTATCAACGCAGGATTGTGCAATCTTCGCCCAAATACCTGATTTCATTGGTGACTGAATAATGGCAACAACAGCAACAAAACTATTAATAGCCTTTGAATTACCCCGCACCATGGGATTGGCACTGGCTTTAATATATGAAGAAAAGACGGTTTCCCGTGGTTATTTTTTAACCAAAATGTCTGGTTGGAGCCCGAAAGGTGAAGTTACAAAACATTCCGTCGATAGAATAATTAACCGATTAAGAAATCATTTACGTCCTTATGGCATATTTATAGAGGCTACCCGAACAGTTGGGTTTTCCCTTACCAAAGAAAGTTATGATATCGTAGGAGACGCTATATATGATTACGACATCCATTATGAGAGACGTAAAGATGATATTGGATTCAGAAACACTGAATTTAATGAAAACATTCACAAAATTGGCTCCTGACAAACCGTCAGACCTACCTTGTTACTACGTTAACCCCAATTTATGGAAAGTTTTTCTTAAACTAAAAGAACTTCCCGAATACATAATAGCCTATAAATCCTTGTATAATAAACCTATTTTTACGGAGAAAGACGTTGTGTGTACGATCGACTCATTTTTCGGTTTCCCAGAAAAACACCTTAAAGGTGCGCAAGGAAAATAACCGAATTGCGGAACTAGAGGCCGCCTTAAAAGCTGCTGAAATGCGATCAGAATTCTTTTCTGATCAACTTATTAAAGAATCTAATGCTAGACGATTGGAAGTAATGCAACTGGAGAACAAAATAGCCAAAATTTTGCAGGAGATGGATAATGACCGAAATTGTTAATATCAATACTATGCATGAAATTGCTGTTTGGTTGGCATTTGGATGGATTTGCTTGATTATTGGATATACCATCCAGCTATTTTTTAATATTCGCCACAGAATAAAAGAAGATCGGAAACTGGGCAGTTGACACAATCATACAATTCAAATACAAGATAAATATCGCTGGTTAAAACGTAGGAGATCATCATGACTGACTTTTCGGGAACTTTCCTGATGACGTTTGAAGATATCAATATGGCCGATGATTTCGGCAAACCGATTGGGGTCGATGTCGTTTACGAAATCGAATACGAAGCTAGTCGTGGTGTTCCTTACGAAATGTATTCCGATGATGAAGAAGAATATAATTTTAGCGCGATTGACCATCTTTTTGTAACGGATGAAGATGGCCACGAAATGATTGTGGCATTAACTCAGCCTTTCTTGGAAAGATTACAGGAAGCCATTGTAAAGGCTCATCATAACCAAATTATTGAAAAAATTTGGGACGATATAGATAGCTGGTAATTTTAACAGCCCCTTTGGGGGCTTTGCCTTATGGGGGCTAAAATGCTTTGTAAAGAATGTGGCGGTGATGGGTGGAAAACGGTAGCATCTAGTAATGGTGCGGTCACAATTGTATGCATAGTATGTGACGGAACGGGTGTCGCCCATCTGATTCCCGAACATACTGCGCCAATTGAACCCCACAACCCGGCTTTTTGGGATTATGCCCAAGCCGCCATTAATGGAGATACCAATGCTACTGACCGCAACTGGAGAAATCTTCTTTGAAATTGAAGACTTTGCCGTGAAAACCGAAGCTGGTGTTTTCTACGCAAATGGCTTGGCCCGTATTACCTACGAAGCTGGCGCAAGCGAAGAAGATGAAGGCGATTACGACGTTGCATGGGAAATCGCATCAATTGATGATCTGACCTTCACAGGTGAAGACGAAGAAGTTCTTGGTGAAAACGAAGGTGATGAAACCGACGAACGCACCGAAGCATTGGTTAAGGGTCTTATGGAAGCCCTTGAACTTTATAAGGCAGAAGAAATTAACGAACAGGTTCGTTGGGATTTTTAATACACAAAACAGGCTATGGGCCAACTAGGGTCGCGTTATACGCGGCCCTTTTCTATATCATATGATCCAATTACAAATGACCGTGGAAATGAATTAATCTGAAAGGCCCGGAAGGTGGAACCGTCTTTATTAGAAACATCCTTCATTCCAATCGTTTGCATTCCCAACATCGCGTCTTTTACCGTTGTACGGAAAACATTCAAATCTAGAATATACCAAGGAACTAATTGTCCATTTGGTTGATTGAATGCATAGAAAAACCAATCAGCATGACCTGACAGTATTTTATCAAATTCTGACGGGTATCCTGCTGGTGCGGATGTCCTAAACGTAAATTCATTAGCAAAGCTAACATATCGGGAATCCCGTACCCGAACTGCTATTTTAAGACCACGGGCTTCTAAAACCAAATCAGTCGCTTGTTTTCTATCTTCTGTTAATGTGGCTGTCCTTAAAATATACCGACCCAAGATAGATTGAACTTCTGGCATAGATTTTTGTGATTTAACAAATCGGTCTTGTTGTTCCGGCGTCATAATTTACTCCCTTTTAATAGATCATTCCAATCTTTATGCGGCCAATCTGGTATCGAAACTACAATTTTCTCATACTTATTCGTAAAGGCTAACCGTTCTGCTAATGTGTAACTAGCTTTCTGTCCAACAAAGTTATGGTCATTATCGGAAAATACCCATACTTCTTTGGCAATTTCCGGCGGAACCCACTTCCTGACCCCGTTTGCATTAATTGCTGACCATACAGGCATCTGAAATATGATGCTGGCTGATATCGCCGTTTCAATTCCTTCAGCGATACCCATACGCTTGGCGCTGGGCTGAATCCTGATTGCGCTTCCATCAGGAAGCGATCCCGCCATGACCTGTTTCTGAACTTGCACATCGGCTTTTTCACCATTTTTTGATAACCAAGTTAAATGAATATTTGCCGCCTTATCATTCGGCCCTGCAATTTTTGTTACCATAACAGGGCATTCAGATTTTAATTCTGTATTATATAAAATGTTTTCCCGAATGGCATTTGATTCATAGTGTCGGCCTAATCTTTCCAATAAATACAAATCAACAAAACCATATTTTTCTGGCTTCCAAGAACTGCTCCACACTGTTCTTTGGCGTTCAGTTGCCATTTTAGGATCAATTTTATAACTAACCGTTGGTGATGGAGTTAAGTCTTTTGATATCGTTCTTATCTTTGAAGCAATTTCATTAAATGGTGCTTTGGTTTTTTTCATAATCAAATCAAAACCATCTCCAGCACCACAATTACTACATATCCAAGTTCCTTCACCGTTTTTGTCGTCAAACCGAAATCTGTCCTTACCAGAACAAACTGGACAAGGCCCGTGCTTATTAACTAAAAATTTAGCATCGATGCCATACGACTCAAGGATTGGACGCCATTTGTGGCGAACTATTTCCATAGTTGGGGTAAACTGGTTGGTTGGCAAGTTTGTCATACATTTTCTCCAACTTCTCTTTCATCTTAAACTTAGCAATATTCATATGTCTTATCCAGCTTAATGTGGCTGGGCTAGGAGGCATAGCCCCCGGATCATTCCTTGGTCCTACGCCAAACTTTTTCCGATATACGTGGTATGCCCAACCTTTTTTATAGCCTTTTTCTTGGCAATAACCCAACAATTCTGCGTAAAATTGCATCTTCTCTTTTTGCGTCCAACTAGACGGCTTCCGTTTCCCATCCCGGATGATTTCATGCAGTTCTCCTACAGCACTATAAATATTATCTTTTGGATCGGGTTTATGACCGCAATTTGGGCATTCAAATACGCGTAATGGTTTGACAAATTTGCACTTTGAACACTCTTTTGGCAATCGTTCAGGCTTAACAGTTTCCCGTTTTGCCTTTTTCTCACCCGAATCTAACTTATCGTGATGGATGTCAGTAACAAAACCAAGACGTAAAGTTGTATCGGAGTGATCCAAGATTAAACAATCTTTTTTGCCTTCTGCCGTTCGCAAGCCCCGACCAATAATTTGCGTGTACAATATTTCAGACTTTGTTGGTCTAGCTAAAATAATGCATCTAACGTCCCAATCCACTCCGGTCGTTAGGGTTCCAACATTACAGACAATTTTAACATCGCGATTGTTGAAATTAGTCGCTATTTGTCGACGTTCTTGGAAATCAGTATATGCATCTTGATACGCTGTTTTAATCCCCGCTGCCTCAAATTGTTTTTGAATGTTTTTGGCATGAACGCGATCTACACCAAAACACAAAGTTGGAAGGTCTTTTGCCTTCTCTAACCAAGTGCTTACGATGTCACCGATCAAAGTCGGTTGATCCATCGCTTTTGATAGCGATTTTGTTTCATAGTCTCCCGCTACTGTTTTTACACCGCGAAGATCAGGGTGATCAGCAGCAAAGCAGCGGAAACTTGAAAGATGACCTGCATCGATCAATTCCTGTGTTGTTGTTCCAATTATAAGACTTTGGTATAATCTGCCCATTCCTTTCTGCCACGGCGTAGCAGACAAGCCAACGAATGGAACATTTAGCCATTCTGGTTTGTTAAACCATTTACGGTAAAAATCAAACATTACATGGGCTTCATCAATAATAACTAAATCCGCCTTTGGTATTTCACGCCTCATAAGTGTTTGAATAGAAGCAACTTGTACAGGTTTCCGTACATCTGTTAACTCATGCGTAGCTTGAATAACGCCTATGTCCCATATACCATTTTCTTCGAAGCGTTTTACCGTTTGATCGACAAGACTAATTGCTGGAACACAAAATATTACACGGCTTCCTTTGGCACGGGCCATATTTACGATTTGAGCAGCCATAACGGTTTTACCCGCACCAGTAGGAAGCTGCATACAAATACGTTTGTCCCCGGCCCTCATAGCGGCCCGTAAATCATTTAATGCCTTAATTTGATAATCGCGTAATTCAGCTTGCATTCTTAATCCCTCATCTATTGCGTAAAAAAGACGGGGCGCGCTCAAAGCAGCAGCCCCGCCAAGGTTTCCTGTTTCCGTCGGGAGGAACAATGAAACAGGCATGACCGCAATAAGCAAATCGGCCAACACGTTAACCTTATAAAAATGTCAGGTATTGGTCAATTCAATTTTCTGACATATAACAGTTTTATTGGTTTGCATGAGGAGAACGATGTAATGCCAGCAAAAAAGTTGCCAGATGAAGTACTTATAGAAACCATGCGAATGTATGAGGCCGCCGGATTTAGTATAAAAGGTGGCGCAAGATTATCGTCCTTGCCCCGACAAACATTTGAAGGTCGTTTTAACCGTGCAAAAGAACGATTTCCAGATGGTGTTCCAGAAGAAAAAAAAACAAAAGTTACATGGACTTATGAGAGAATGAAGGTTGTAGATGAACCTTCTTCAATTTGGATTGTAGGATCAGATTTACACGTATGGACAGATGAGCCGACACCTATTTTTAAAGCATTCTGTAAATTAGCCCGTAAGTTAAAAGTTACAGGTATTGTTATGAACGGCGACGTAATTGACGGGGCCAGGATTAGTCGTCATGGATCAATGGTTGGAAGTCAGAGACCGCGAATCGATAAAGAAATTGAGACCGCGCAACAATGGTTTCGTAAATTACCATTTACAAAATATCGCTTTTGGACATTAGGCAATCATGATCTTCGGTTAGATAATTATTTAGCTAACCAAGCGTCTGAATTAGAAGAATACGCTGGCCGCTTGCATACACGTTTCCCAGAATGGGAATTTGCTTATGCCTTCGATGTTAATGGAACTGAAATCCGACATCGGTTTCGATCGGGTATTCACGCAGGATGGAACAATGCTCTTCACAGTGGTGTTAATGTAGTTACTGGGCATACCCATCAATTACAATTAACCGCTATGCGGGACCGACGCGGAACCCGTTGGGGCGTTGAAACAGGCACGATGGCTGATCCAAAAGGACCACAATTTGAATATGCTGAAGGTCAACCTAGCCGGGCGCAAATGGGCTTTGTTGTCCTTACATTTGATGAGGAAGGTGAAATGTTACCCCCAGAACTATGCGAAATGGTTCGTGGACGTCCCGTGTTTCGGGGTAACTACATCGACATTGATTGAAGTTCTTGATATCGTTGAACGCCATTAATAACTGTCGTGTGATCGACTTTCATTATTCGACCAATACGATTGTATGAAAAATTAAGTTCTTTATTGGCCCGATAATATAATTCAAATCGGCAAGCCACAATATGCGGCTTACGTCCCCGTTTAATAATTTCAGACGGGTCTAAATCATGTTTGTCAGCCACTTCCCTTACCAACCGCATAAACGAAGGGGTTGCATGATCAAGAATAACCAATACCCCCGTTTCAGGAACAACCTGAACGATGGTTTTTTCTTTTTGTGATATTTCTGGCGCTTTTGGCATTTCTGCTGGTGGAATAACACCAGTAGGTCCATTTACGCCATATAATTTCCGCTTAACAGCCGCATAACGCGCTTTTAATTGCGAAACATAATGGGAATCTCCGTCCACCATTCCGTCTCCTGCTCAAGTAATGGAAATATCTTAACCACCATTGGCGGTCCAATATCAACCCATTCTGCTACTATAGCTCTACAAAAATTATCATCAGATATAACACCTGTCCGTACCAAGAGATCACTGGTAGCTTTTAGAAGATTATCTAAATCTCTTCTTCTTTTATCAGGTCTTTTAACTGCTATTTGTAATATATAATCTCTTGGTACGGACTCTTTAGTTTGAGTTTTAATCATCCAAGAACATTCTTCTAACCATTGTTTATATATATTAGTTCTATATACGCGACCACGCCCCGTTCCCCAAATGGCGTTAGCTGACGGCGCTAATGGCAGTTCCAGTCGGATCACTTTTTTTACGTCCCATTGTTAAATTAGCTTCCATCCTAATTTGATGATTGGGGAAAGTCCAACACTCACCCCCATCATTGAGGAAACAAATCCACAATAAATGGTGTTCAGGTCCATAATCTAACACAAAATATGCCAATGACGGACCTTTTGGCGTTATTAAAGGCAAAGGTGGATCAAGTTGAAGTATCATTTTTGACCAGTTGACAATTTTTTTTGCTCATGTCTTTATGACCAGACGCAGGAGATGTACATGAGATTGGGAATTACAGGCGCACCGACGCCACAGACTTTAGCAGATACTAACTTTTCCGCAAGATTGGAAGATCAACGCATGACGTTTCGTTTTGAGGCGCTTAAACAACGCATTAACGTAATTATGGACCATTATCCTGAACTTAAAGAAGATGAGGAACTTCGATCAGATACGTTAGAAGGCGCAACCGACCTTAAAGAAGTTTTACAAAGGGCTGCTTTAAATGTTCTGATTTATTCTGAAGAAATAGAAGGGGTTTCTAAAACCATAGCCAAATTAGGTTTTAGAAAAGAACGGTTTAAAAAACGGGTAGAATTTTACCGTCGCGTTATTCAAGAATTGATGGAACTTTCGGATTTAAATAAATTTACGTTGCCAGAGGCGACTTTAACGATCCAAAATGCCCCATCTAAAGTAATTGTTATAGATGAAAGCCAACTGCCAGATTCTGTAATGAAGGTGAGCGTTTCCGTTGATAAAGCAAAATTAAGGGAAATGTTAAAAGAAGGTCCGGTCGATGGTGCGGAAATGTCCAACGGCGGAACAATGCTTGTAATTAGGTAGGAGAAATAAATGAGTAAGGTGATTGCACAGGCACTAAATAATGTTATGGCTAAAGTGTCATACATTCAGAAAACTGGTAAAAATAGCTTTCACGGTTATAAATACGCCAGTGAAGCTGATTTATTAGAAAAATTACGTCCTGCCATGACAGAAGAAGGTTTGGTTTTTATTCCTTCATTCGAAAGTGGCAAATTAGATGAAACTAACGGTAATACAGAAGTTATTATGTCTTATACGCTTGTTCATAGAAGCGGTGAGATTTGGCCTGAAAAAATTAGGGCAGTAGGTTGCGGTAATGATCGTGCCAAAAACGGCACAATTGGCGATAAGGGCGTTTATAAAGCTATTACCGGGGCAAATAAATATCTTCTATTTAAGATGTTTCAAATTGAAACCGGAGATGACCCGGAACATGATGAACAATCTATTCAAATACCGCCTAAAGTTAAAGATTTGCCATTTTCTAGCGGAACTGCGGAAGAAGTTGATGCTTATATGAAATTAGCAGAAATGGCGATTGGTATTGCCAGGGATGCTAATGATTTAAAGGTATGGTGGAAGGAAGAAGCCGATAACCGTTACAAATATGGTATTTCCGAACATACTATTGAATATCAAACTTTACAAAAAATGGTTAAGGAGCGTCTTGCTGTACTAAAAAAGGGCGAAAACCATGAAAAATAATGATTGGAATCGTTTATTAGACGAAATATCAAAAGGTGTTGAAATCATTCGTGAAGAGTTAACCAGCGAACAAGATAAATTAGCTGCTGAAATGGAGTATAGAGATAAAGTTAATATCGTCGCATGGACAATTCGAAAAATCGTAGAACACGCCCGTGAAGGTGGTTCTTTTCGTTATCTGATTTATGATCGGATGGGTTTTGAACCTGATGCTTACGCAGTATTATATGATGCTGGTGGTATGGAGATTTCTAACCACTTTGATTTAATGGATCATGAGTAGGAGAAGTAAGATGGAAAATAAGTATGGTGATGGTGGTTTAATTTATAAAAATGAACGAAAAACAGAAGATTGGCACGCCGATTATTCTGGAACGCTAACAATCGAAGGTAAAGAATATTTCATTAGCCTTACAATTAAGCAGGGCCAAAGAGGTAAGTTTATGGCCGCAAAAGTTAAACCAAAAGATGGTGCCATTGCTAAACCTGTCAAAAAGGTTGTATTAGATGATGATCTAGATGATGGGATTCCGTGGTGAGGTAAAAAGATGAACGAAGCCGAAAAGTGGGACGCACTCACATATAGGACAGACAGACGCGGTAAAACCCGTCATACCAATATCGGCTTCGCCAAGCGCGGAAAGGGTGATGTGATCAATATTAAATTTGAATCACTCCCCATTCCAAACGAAAACGGAGAAGTATGGGTAACGCTGGTTCCCTATAATCCTGATTATGCAGAAGAAGGTAATGCAGAAACTTATTACAGATGAAATGATTGAATCGGCCTTGCAGTATCTTTCAACTGCATCCGAACCAACGGCAGCAAGCCGTGCAATGAGACTAAGAAAAGAGTTTTCCCGCAAACGGATCAGGGCAAAGTTAATATTAGAAGCCCCTGAAAAAACCGCCGGATTGCGTGAAGCATGGGCTGATTCCCACCCCGCTTATGAACGTGCGTGTGAAGAGGAAATAGAAGCAGTAGAAGCAGATGAATTTTATCGTAGTGAACGTAGTAAAGCCGACATAATTGTAGAGGCTTGGAGAAGTGAACAGGCTAATCAACGTGCAGGAGGTAATTTTAGATGAAATTTGAAATTGAAATAGATGAAGAATTAATACCCAAACCCCAAAAAATTGTTAAAAAAGACACCAAATATCAAACTTTGTTTAACAATCTAAAAATTAACCATAGTTTTTTTGTAAAAAATCCAAATAAAAATACAAAAAAAATATTAGCAACGGCGTTCAAAACATGGAAAATTAATTATTCCAAAAATGAAAATTTAAAATTGTCTCACCGCGTAATGGATGGTGGCTTACGTTTTTGGTTGGTAGATCGTGAATAATGAAGATGTAGGAACAACTAAACGCGGTCATTTATCCCAACGGCGCAAGTTATCTATCTGGGAGCGTGAACACGGTAAATGTATGATTTGCGGCATTAAGTTGACAACAGGACAATTTATATTTGAACACGTCCGTCCTTTAGAACTTGGTGGTGAAGATACCGACGTAAACATACGTTTAACGTGCAAACCATGTGCAACGGAGAAAACAAAAGTTGATCATTCAACGGCTGCGAAGGCTAAAAGAAAAAAAGCATCTACTCTTGGACTTAAACAATCAAAATCCCCTCTTCCATTTGGAAAAGGAAGTCCTTGGAAACGAAAACTTGATGGAACCATTGTTAAAAGGTGATGAAATGAACCATAGAGATGTATTAGAAACAGCAATTTCAACAATCAACGATCGGGATAAAACTTATGGTCCTATGTATGAAACATTTGATCGCGTTTCAAAAATTGCAACGGTTATGCTTGGCAGGGAATTTACTTCCTATGATGCATCTGTAGTTATGATGGCAATTAAAATGAGCCGATTAGCACATGACCGCACTCATACGGATTCATGGATTGATCTTGCGGCTTATACGGCTTTTGCTGGCGATTTGTCCGCCCCAGAAGACAAAAGACAACCTGACTTTGTAGATGGCTTTGCCAAGAACGTAGATAGCCTTGTTAGCCGATT
>Ga0208257_1000394_pt1 | contig 13213 bp, 37 predicted proteins | sample CryBogCBH10Sep07_FD_184610 | JGI IMG/M metagenome (GOLD analysis project Ga0208257, IMG submission 184610) | Freshwater microbial communities from Crystal Bog, Wisconsin, USA - CBH10Sep07 (SPAdes) | ecosystem: Environmental > Aquatic > Freshwater > Lake | place: Crystal Bog, Wisconsin, USA... | reverse complement strand
GATTTACAATATGCAGTTAATCCATCTTTACGAGATTTCCATTTATAAAACTCTGATCTTTCTTTTCTTATACCGCATATCGGACACATTTTGTGTGTTACCGAATTTCCCTTAAAATACATTCCTTCTGTATATTTTCCCATATATGTATCATATCACATTTCATTAACATTTTAAAATTACCATTTTTGTTATTCCCAGTTTCGGGTGTATGATGCACATCCGCAAAAACAAAACAAAAAATATTTAGAACGCCCGAAACATACCAAATGTCCGATTTGTACCCTAATTTTGTGACCCTAATCACAAAATAATTTTTTGAAATGTCCGATTTGTGGTGATTTATAAGTTCAAAATGTCAGACCCCCGTGTTATAGTTACACTATAAGAAATTAACAAGGTGTTAAATCTTAAAAGAAAGGAGAACAAAATGTTCTCACTAGAAAAAGAAATCCTCACAGAGGTAGCCGTAAAGTATGGCTCAGAGTTTATCTCTAATGACTTGTCAGGTGTTGCTGACATGGTAAATAATTGGGCAGTATTGCCTAAGTCAGAGCAGGTCAAGCACCTCTCCCGCCGTCCTGGGTTCATCCTAGAATAACGGCGTGTCGCCTTTATAATGTCAGTCCTATCTGATACAATTCCATTATAAAATTAAATAAAGAAAAATCCTAGTTGAGCCTCTGAGCCTTAGCAAATAATCCGAAAGGTGAGCCTAAGCAAATAAGAGCAAATAACACTAGGCAAGGAAAAAGTTTAGAAAGTCTAAACGAATTAAACGAAAGGTACACACTATGTACACTTACTCGCAAGACCGCCACTATGACAAGTGGGAAACACTAGCAGATAATTTTGATGTGCTAGAAGATGAACTAGAAGATGAAACGCAAGATGTGTTTCTAGATGTTGATGACTTTGATTTGGATGAGGTGCTATAGATGGCTAAGATGACAGACTATGAATTAGAACAACACTTTAATGATTTGCTAGATGAAGTGTACGGTACTGTAATGATAGCGGGGATGGAGTATGACACTAGCTACGCCTTGCGAGAGTGTGATCCTATTGCCTATCGTGTAGCATTATCAGACTATGAATCAGAACTAGAACAAGATGAAGAGGATGATGAATAAAAAAGAATTAGATGAACTGCTAGACATTCACTCATGGATGTCTAGATGTGGCTGTCACTGTTGTATAAACTTAGATAAAAAGATTTTAGATTTAATAAATAATTCGGCGTGTTGACTTGACATCCCGCCGATTTTTTGCGCAAAATCGGACAATTTGGACATTTAAGACATTAAGTTAAGATACATTGTCAAGGCGACACGCTGATAATTTTGGTCATATTTTTTTTATGACCAGTCAAACAAAAAATATTTTTTTGAGATGTCCGATTTGTACCGATATTTACTTGACATAATGTGAGTGAATGTCAGACCCCTATGCTATAATACTTACATAACAAATTAAATAAAGAAAAAAAGTTTTAGCAATTACGGCGTGTCGTGTTGAAAATGTCAGTCCTATCTGCTAGAATACCAGTATTAGAAATTAAAGAAAGGTGGTCAAAATGACTACATTAACAAAAGAGTGCGTTAAGCACACACCTCACCTAGAGGCTGTATCCTTCTATCAAGAAAACTTCATGGATTTTGAAGTCACATTCTGTGAAGAATGTGAACAAAACATTCAGCGTGTAGACTATGATGGCTACAAATGGTCAAGGTGGCACCTGACTAAATAATGTCAGTGCCCTATGCTATAATAAATTATTGAACAAAAAAGAAAAGGAAATTAAAATGTCAAAATCACTAATTAATAAACTCTATAAGGGTTGCCTATTTATTCACAATGGCGAGAACTTTCTCGTAAATGAAGTCCGTGAACTAGATGATGAAAAAGAAATTATTTCAGTTTGGCTAACAGATAGCGAAGCGGATTTTACAATCTTCACAGATTCTTATTCTGAGTTTCTTTCTAAGGTGGTTAAATAAATGATTATTCTAACAATCATAACCCGCCTAATTTTGCTGGGTATTTTGACAATGGCAATTCCATTATGCTATGCTATGGGCAAGCAGATTTTAGATAAGGAACAATGGTAATGAAAACTAAAATAATTACACTGGCAATTATTCTTGCCCTTGCCCCGTCAATTTCTAATGCTAAAACTTTCGTAGCACACTCTCACAAAATCAAAGGCTATACCGTTCACTATAATTTTTTTACACACAAAAAACATTAGCACAATGTCAGTCCCTTGTGCTATAATACAACTATCAACAACAACAAAAGAAAAGGATAAAAAATAATGACACTAGAAAATCGTACTTATCAAGTAGGAGACTTGTTCACAACACAACGCTCAAAGGTAACGGGAACAATTAAGGAAATCGTACCCGTAAATGCTCGCACAACTCGTGTGAAGTTGTCAGTAGACGGTTCAGACCGTTGGACAACTGTAACAATCAAGTAAGTTTAGCAAATCGCTAAATAACCTGAGCAAGTTATAAAAAGGCTCACAACTCACCGCTAGTAGTTTATCTACTAGTTGAGTCCTGAGTATGACTCGTCAAAACTGCTCACACTAACCCAACTAACAAAAAGGATAAAAATAAAATGCTATACACTTTCACAATCTCACAAAACAAGCGTGAACTAATGTCAATCAATGACACTAACGCCGTAAAGGTTCACCAACTTGTTCAGACTGCTAATCGTAACGCAAAGTATAAAAAGGATTTTCTTACTTATAGTTACAAGCGAGCAAAGTAAAAAACTGCTATAATAACTGGGCGGGAATAAATAATTCCCGCCCCTAATAACAAGGAGAGAAAATCAAATGATGACAAGAAAAGACTATGTGTCAACTGCAGAAATCCTAAACAGTTATGGTGCAGACATGAAGCTAGAAGTTTTTGAGGATTTGGTTCATGATTTTTCTGTAATGTTCGCAGAGGATAATGAACGATTTGATGCTGACAGATTTTTTGAAGAGTGTTTCAAAAATCTAAATGTCTAAATAAAAAAAATAAATTGTTAGCGGGACACAGCGTGTCCCGCTTGACAAGATCCCAAATTTTTGCGCAAAATTTGTCAAGTCAACACGCCATTAAGAATGGTCATAATTTACCTTTGACCAGTCAGATGTGATTTTAATCACAAAAATATTTTTCAAAATGTCCGATTTATCCTGAATTTGGATTTGATAATGTCAGTCCAAAATGGTATACTCCTACTATTACAAAGAAAGGAAGTCAAAATGATTTCAACTGCTCGTGCTTATTCCATAGTGGATTTGCTAGAAGGTAAGTTTTACCAATCTCGCTCTAATCCCGCCCGTAAGGGAATTATCCAATCTGCTGAACTCCGCAAGGATACCAGTTTTACTAATGGCAACGCCTATCTCGTGCGTGTTCGCCCTGCTACTGTTGTAGGCAATCGCCTTGCCTCTGAGGATTTTTATGCTACTGTTGCCGTATTCACAGAAGGAGATGAATAATATGTATACACTCACAACTGCCTATGACGGAGAAAAGCCGTTTCATAGTTTTCAATTCAGTGACGCTCTAGCAGCCTTCACTGTATATCTTGATATTAAAGACTGGGGAGAGGCTAAAGAATATGCCACCTACAATTTGTCACTGCCTGATGGTAAGATGTACACAAAAACTTTCTATCGTGAAGGCAGGCGTGTCGTAACCCGATAATGTCAGTCCAACCTGCTATAATTCAACTATTAACCCAACAAAAGAAATGAGAAATAAATGATAGTAACCGCCCTTAAAGTTAAGCAAGCAACGGGTGAAGCCCTAATCTTTCCTGAAGTAATTGAATCTGCCCGTAATATCGCTATTGAATTGTGTGATGGTGATATATCTAAACTTAATCATATCGCAGACTTAATGTATAAGTATTCTGCTACACTTGCCAGCATTACTGCTACCAATGTAACTTTCGCCTTGCTATCTGAATCTGAAATTGATACAATGGCTAATGAAATTCGTGAATATGACAACCTAACCCAAAATATCCTAGAGGAGAATAACTAATGACTATTTTAATTAAGCATAGCCTTGAATTTGTAACTGAATTAGATGAGAATCACCCAACTGCTAAAAGTTTGCTATCCCACCCATATGAAACTCAAGTTGAATTGTTAGAGTCAATGCTAAAGTCTTTAGTGGCACCAGCAATTCAACCTATCCTAGATGAATTAAATGAAAATAATTCTTTCGCACTATTGAAGGTGAGTAAATAATAATGGGAAATAACTTCGCTACTGATTTAGCAGACATGAAAGATTTGTCTTTAGAAAATGCTATTGCAATTCAATTGCAAAGTAATCACTATCCACCCGTCCCGTTATCAATGGTGCAACCTTGCATAGAAGCAATTGAAGCGTATTGGGAAAGTGATAGTGACCGACTAATTGAATTACCTGAACCAGTAACTTGGCGGGGACAGACAACTGCACCCGCTCATGCAATTATTGTAGGACACCACCTATATGCTTGGTGCGAGTCAGATGAATATGAGGAGTAACAATGACAATTTATAAGTCGCCTAGAATTTATAACTGCAATGAATTTGTGGGTGAAAATAATGAAATTTATATTGAAGATAATCATACTTGTGAATTTTGCGATGGAAGCGATGAGGAATAAGATCATGGAAAAAGTAAAGAGAATTCAAGAGTTAAGGCGTAGCAATGCAGCTACGCCTCTGCGTAATAAAAAGAAATATACACGCAAAGAAAAATATAAAAATAGACTTGACAATTAACTGAAAGTGTGCGCAATTTTTTGTAACTTTGTCAATACGACACGCCGTTTACGGCGTGTGATTTATATCTCTGCGATTTATCTTAAATTAACTTGATAGTGTCAGTCCACTATGCTATAATTCCATTATCAACAAAATGAAAGGGGCAAAAATGCCTACTGTAAAAACCTTCTGCCAGTCGTGTGGCGTTGAGTGTTCTGAAATCTCTATCTATGATTTGCCTTATGCTGGCGAACCTACTTGCTGGGCTTGTATTTTCAAGGCTTGCGATAATTGTAACGGTCAAGGATTTACTGGTTGGGTATCTCCTGATGGTGATTTTGATTTTGACTATTGCGAGTGTAACCCACTATGCCTAACACTAGAGGAGATTAAATAATGAATGATGAAACTATCTTTGAAGTAGCCTGCCTATTCTATGAAATTTGTGGGGCTAGTATTCAGATGGATGAATCTGAGTATAATGTCTATGGTGACGACTGGATGTGTCATGAGTGTTATGATCAACAAGATATGTTTATGTTTGGTTGGGCGGGTGTCAGTGATGAGTGATACAATAACGCCTATGAAATTAAAACGCTCTAATGATAGAAAAGTTGCTAACGCTGTCTCTCCTAATGGAAAGACTGCTACTATTGCTAATACTTTCGGACTTCCCGCTGGTAAAGCATTCTCGTGTCCTGGTGCTACTAGTGTGTGTGAATCTGTATGCTATGCGGGAAAGCTTGAAAAATTGTTCAAGGGTGTTAAGGCTAATCTATTACACAATTGGGATTTGTTGAAAGACGCTGATTTAGATACTATGGTGTCATTGCTAACTGTCATGATAGATGAATTCATTATTGATAGTGATAAAAAGAATGCACCTAAGTTATTTCGTATTCACTGGGATGGTGATTTCTTTAATGATACCTATACTCATGCGTGGAAAACTGTAATTGAATCCCGCCCTTCTGTTCAATTTTGGGTTTATACTCGTGTTGAAGAGTCTGCAATTATTTTGAAAGATGTAAAGAATCTTTCACTGTATTATTCAACGGATGATGATAACGCAGAAATTGGGGCGGGGCTTAAAACTAATCATAATGTACGCCTTGCATATCTAGGTACAACTTTCAAGGCTACAGAATCTAAGATGAAAGAATTAACGGGTAAGGTAGGGGCTAAGTGTCCTGAAAATAATAAATCTATCCCGCTTATTTCAACTAATGGTTCTGCTTGTGTATCATGCGGGTTATGTGTATTTGGTAAAGCAGATATCCGTTTCAGTGCGAGTAAAAAGTGATACACAAAATATTGGTGCAATGGTCCATAGTAATTACTGTGGGCCTTGTGGCATATATCACACAACAATTTAAAAAATAGACTTGACAAAATGCAATAAAAATGCGCAGCGTGTCAAGCTGACACGCCGAGTTACGAATGTGATTTTAATCACCTGGAGCTGAATCGGACAAATCGGACAAATGTATTTTAACTTTAGTTTACGAAGTGGACAAATGTCAGTGGGCTATGCTAGACTAGGCTTACATTAACGAAAGGAAAATAATGACAAATGTCATGTCGCAAGTTCACCGCTCAGAAGTTGAGTCTGGTGAAGTTTCACTCGCTGTATCTCTACGCTCTAATCCTGCTTGGCATAGTTTTGCTAATGCTACATTCTCTAAAGAGGACGAAGTAACAACTGCTAAAATGCTTGAGGGTGCTAAACTCTCAAATTGGAATGTTGCACTTGAGCCTGTCGCTGACTTGCTTGGTGATAACTATAATCAAATTGGCGAGAACTTTCTCGTTACCCGTGATAATCCTTATACAGCAGGACAAAAAGATGTGCTGTCTGTTGTAGGCTCTCGCTATAAGACTGTACAGAATGAAGATTTATTCTCATTCGCCGATAACCTTCACGATGGCAATTCTGATGTGTATTGGGAATCTGCTGGTTCTCTAAAGAATGGTCGTGTTGTATTTGGCACAATGTCAATTCCACGCACTATTGTTCTTGACCCTAATGGTTCTAATGATGAGACTAAGTTGTATCTCGTTGTTTATACCTCACATGACGGCTCTGTTGCTGTTCAGTCTGCTATCACTCCCGTCCGTGTTATGTGTCAAAATACACTTAACCTTGCAATGCGTAAGGCAAAGCAATCTTTCAAGATTCGCCACACTCAGACAGTAGACGGAAAAATTGCTGCTGCTCGTGAGGCACTTGGTTTGACATTCGCTTATGCTGATGAGTTTGAGAAGCAGGCTCAAGAGTTGTTCCAAATTGAAGTGGACAACAAAAAGTTTTCTCAAATCATTAACAAGATGTATCCAAAGCCTGAGTCTGATAAAAAGGGTTCAATTAAAAAGTGGGAAAATAAAGTTGTTATGCTTGATGAACTTTATCATAACTCACCTACTAACGCTAACATTAAAGGAACTGCGTGGGGTGTTGTAAATGCTCTGACAGAACGCCTTGATTATTATCGTACTGCTCGCAAGGCTGGCGATTCACTCATGGCTGGTGCTAGTGGTTTTGACCCTGTGCTAACTGCTGAAAAAAATAAAATTGTTAAGCAAGTTTTGACACTTGCTAAATAATTAAAAGTGGGGGCGAAAGCCCCCACCATTTTTTCAACTTGACAAAGCTGGAAAAATGGTGCGCAATTGTCAAGTCAACACACCGTGTTACGAATGTGATTTAAATCTCTGGGATTTATCGGGATTTGGATTTGATTTACACATTTTTTTATGATAGAATTGCCAATTCAAGATCCAATAGATCAATCGGTTAGATCACTTGCCTGTCACGCAAGAGGTTGCGGGTTCAAGTCCCGTTTGGATCGCTGTCAGTGGTATATGTTATACTACTCTCAAATGAAAGGGTAACTAATGGAACTATGCTCTAAGTGTAATGCAACTCTTGACGGCAATGCAATGCTAGATAATACTTTGTGTGAGCCATGTGGAATTGAATATTGGGACGAACTAGAATGGTCATTGGAGAATACAGATGTCTGATAAATGGAATAAATATGATTATGTGTGTTCACTTTGTGACGCATTAATTGAAATCACTACTAAGTCTAATGTATATAAACCTCAGGTATGCTGTGGAGAAGAAGCAATTTGGCTGTCAGTGGTAGATGCTACAATACCTAATAAGAATCCCGCCCCAACTAAGGAGATTGAAATGGAAACAGAAACAACAGAACTAATTGATAATAGTGTTCTATATCAGCAACTCAAGGAGATGCGAGATAGAAATGCTACTCAAGATGAAGTTATCCGTAGACTTCGTAAAAATGTTAGCACAGTTGAGAATATTATTCTCGCTAACTATGAAGATTCTAGTGACCAAGATACCTTACTTGAAATTGCCCAAGCACTTGATATTTCTTTAACTAAGGAAATCACATGGACGGCAACAGTTTCAATTACTGGAACTATTGAAGTCAATATCGGTGAAGACTATGACCTAGAATCTATGGTATATGATAATCTTTCTAGTGAATTATATAACTATGACTTCTCTATTGATAGTGTAGATGAAAACTAATGTCTGATGTATTTTGGACTAGGACAGTTACTCATAGTCAAGTTGCCCACCTGTCCCAAGAGGACAGGGAGCAACTGATTGATGAATTAGATTTACAAGTATGGGACGCACTATCATATAGAAATGTAGAGGAAAGCTGATGCCTAAAGTAACAGTAATGATTAGCCAGACCTGGGATACAAATGATTTCGTTGATGATGAAACACCTGAAGATGTTGATTTAGATACTTTAATTGATATGGCATATAACCGATTTGCAGAGGATATGGACTATATGGTAAAATACGACGAAGTTAGAGCCAATATCGTTCACATTGTAGAGGAGTAATAATGTCTGATGAATCCGTTTTAGATTATATTCAATCTCATGTTGAAGATTTGCGGGAAGACCTAGAAACTAATGCTGATAGGTCTGACTATGAATACTATGAAGGTGCTATTGAAGCATTGGAACATATCCTAGCAAAGTTTGGTAGAGAGTAATGGCTACTAAATTAACTATATGGATTGCTGATTATTCATCTGAGGAAATGGAAGAGATGGAGATTGACCCTGCTAGTAGTGCTGTATCCAATTTGCAATATGATGGATTTAATGTGCTAGAATGGGACATTGATTTTGGAGTACGCTATCCACCAAAGGAGAACTAATGGTAATAACACTACAAGTACCTAATCCCGCCCAAATGGGCTATGGGCTGGGGAAGTGTATGCAATTCGGGGTAGAGTATGAAGTCCTACCTAATCTACAAGTAGAACTAACTTCTGCTGATGAAATTAAACTAACAAAGATGGCAGTAGCCTTTCAAGGCAAATTGCTAGATGTTAAACAAACTGAGTATGTATCTGGTGATGTGCCTAAGCATGAGGTAATGTATGCTAAAACACATAGACCTCTAAAGACAACACGGCGGTAATGTCAGTGGGTAGTGATACAATACACCTTCAAACAAAGGAGAGAAAATGTCACAACCCATTGGTTCTGTATGCTGTAACGCTGATGTAACTATTCATGACTTAATAGATGCTGATGGTAAGTATGAAGGAGATCTATTTCAGTGTTTTGAGTGTGAATCATACAGCCTAGAATGTCGTAACTAAACTTGACATAGGCTATCTGCCTATGTTATACTTCAACCTCAACCCAACAAACAAAGGATAATAATAAATGGCAAGCACAAAGTCAATTACAGTTAAGGTCGCAACCTCTAAGGTTATCAAGGCACTTGAGGAAAAATCAGCGGAACTGACAAAGCAACAAGCCTTGTTCACTAAAGAGCAAGAGGATTATAAGGCAGAACAAACAAAGTATGACAAGGCAGTTGAAAAGTATAACAAGGACATGATTAAGGCTGTATTGCCTCACATTAGTAAATACACAAGCGGTGGGGTGTTCAAGCGTTATAACAGTATTAATGTAGATATTTACATTCCTATTGATGTTGTTGAATTGCCTGATGAGCCTGTTCGCCCTGTCTATAATCACACAGCACTTAATGTATGGCAACAACTTGAGGAAGTTAATAATGCTATCCGTATCTTAAAGATGACAGATGAGGAAACTGTTTCTACATCTACATTCAATAAGATTGCACAGTATCTCTAATCAAATAGACAACTGGGTGGGGAGTCTTGACTTCCCACCCCTTATCTGATAGGATACCCAAATGGGAGACACAATCAACTTCATAGTAATACCATTAACACTAATTTCATTAATGATTATCGGACTGTTTAGGAGTCATGAATAATGGGAAGCCGTACTAATTTTATTGTCAAGCAAGGCGAGAGCAGTTTCGTCACATTGTATTCACATTGGGGCGGTGATACAAAACTTCAAGACCTTGCTTATGCCCTAAACAAAGCAAAGCCACGCTGGTCAGATTATGGTTATGCTACTCGTATTCTATTCAACGCATTGCAGGAAGACCATGATTCAGAAACTGGTTATGGGATTTATGCTGATGAATTGGGCGGGGAAGAAAGTTATCAATCTACAATCATTGATTTCACTAATCAAACTGTTATACTAGACGAGCAACCAATTCCATTTGATTTATTTATTCAGACTTGGAGTAGAGTAAATGCCTGATACTAATTTTAAACCACATACAATTGATGAACTAGTTACAACTATCTATGAAGATAATTTTGGGCATTTTGATTTCATGGAAAATATGAATGGTGGAGATTGCGATTGTAGTCTACATACCGCTATGAATATAATTATCCACTATTGGGGCGAATAGCCCCAATAGCTGGTGCGCAATGTCCAATTTGTCCCTTTACGATGTGATCAAATTCACCTTTACGATGAATAATAAAATCTCTACACATTTGAATTTTATTTAATTGACAGATTGATATTTTTTTGATAGAATCCACCTATGGAAACCTTACGAATATATGAAATAGATTACTCATGTTCACCTAATGGATATAATCAATTTGAGGTATATGCTGATATTGATAATGATTATGAAACTGGGGGAATGCCAATACTTGTTACGAATACTCTATTAGAGGCTACTAGTTATTGTGATAGTTTAGGATTAGATTATACTATTATGTTACTAGAGGAGTATAGGCTTCTAGACACTCCCGACCTTCCCTTGACCGCTGTCAGTGGTATCTGATACAATAACACTTCAACCCAACGAAAGGACAATAATGCCAACTTACAATGTTACAGTATTTGAGACTTTGGCTCATACTGTTCAGATTACTGCTGACAATGACGATAATGTTGTTGATACTGCTTATGAGATTATTGAAGCAGGCAATCCCAATACTTATACAACTGTATCACTTGGAACTTATGACTCTAATGTTGAGGAGATTAACTAATGCCAAACTGGGTATTTAATGGATTAAGTATTGACGGAAATAAAGAAGACATTGCTAAGTTAAAGGCACAGTTGAATCAGCCTTTTACTCGTACTCATGACCAATGGAATTATGAGACTAATAAGTCTGAGACTAAAGAGATTACATTCTCAAATCCCGTCTTTTCATTTTGGAATATAATTAAACCAACAGATATGGAAGCATATAACTCTAAGTCTGACTTGGAAGGTATGAAAAATCCTGATAACTGGTATCCTTGGAATAATAATAACTGGGGTGTTAAATGGGATGTTGCTGTATCTGATAATGAACAATATCCTGAGACTGATTTATATGATGAGAGTGAGACATCTTTATCCTATCATTTTCAAACTGCTTGGGGTATTCCCGACCAAGCCTTAATTACTTTATCATCTCAGTATCCCGACCTTGTGTTCACATTAGATTTTGAAGAGGAAACAGGCTGGGGTGGAGAAGGTAAGTATGTTAATGGCGAATGTGAAATTATCTCAGAGTATAACTGGAAATGTTATGATTGTGATTATCTTGAGATAAATGACCCTGAAGTAAATTATTGTGAAGATTGTGAAGACTTTATCTGCCCGTCTTGCGGTGGTGCTGGTGGTGTGGTAGAATTCTGCGACAAACACAAGGAGGATACCAATGCCTAGATATATTGTTGTATTAGAAGTAGAGAGTTTTAGCGACCCTGAAAATTGGGACTGGAACATTAATTCTAACGCATTCATAGATGTGAACTATTATTCATGCGTGTGAATAATAGTTCACATGGAGTATGTTCTAAGGAGATTAACTAATGCCTAATTTACCTGACCATATCAAAAAGGCTATTGAAGCAAATGTACCTTTAATTGATGTAATACAAGGTCATATAAAAAATAAGATGTGGGAAATTCAATGTGAGGCAGAAGACGCTAAAAATGATCTACCAATTAAAGAAGATGAGTACTATGAGTCAGATATGTACTATGAGGGTTACAATAATGCTTTGACAGACCTATACACTCTATGCTATGATGTCGTATTCTATCAACAAGATTTGGAGAACGCTAATGACTAAACAATATCACTATGTAGTAGTATTTGATGAAGCAACGGGGGAATGGTCAGTAGACTATGATGTGTCCCTCAATTTTGATAATGGTCATATTTGGGACGAAGAAGCCCAAACATGGTCTGCTGAATATAATCCATATGTTGAAGATGTCCTAGTAGAAGAATTGACGAGGAAATTAAATGCCAACTAAGACTACTTATTTAGTTACACTTGCTCTAGATGAGAAATGGTTTCAAGCAATTGACAATTTTACCAAAGATGTATATGATGGAGAACTATGCTCCTGGGTAAGTCTTGATGTACAAACTGAAGGGGAAGATGAAGATGGACAAGACACATAAGACAATTGCTAAAGGTCTGGGACATACAGATGTATCCCCTGCTGCCCTAGCATATAAAATGTTACAAGAATCTAGATATGTAAATGAATCATTATTACAATATTTAGTTAATTATATAGTCATTATGGCAACACATCCAGTAATGCCATTACATTTAAAGCCAGTACAAGATGAATGTAAAGTTATTTATACATCTCTTCAGGAGTTGGGCCTGACGGGAACTATTGGACGGGAGTCTGAAAAGACTAACGAATACCTCTAGGTATAATAAGGGCGTATAGGCAATCTGCCAAGTCCTAGCATATGGGGAGTCCAGAAATGGACTCCCTTTCTTATTGTCCAATATGTCCGATTTGTCCTAATTTAGCGCAAGCGCATTTTTTTAAAAAAATAGATTACGAACGAGCTTAAAAATCTCTGGGATATATTTTGAAATGTATTAATCAAAGTTAAATTAGTTTGACATTACGAACGGATCCAAAAATCTCTGGACATTTTAAAAATGTATAAAAAATTAATCATTTTAGTTAGAAATGTTTAAAAATTTGTAGAAATATATGTAAAATAAATTAAATTTAGATCATTTTGATATGTTTTTAATACTATATATAGG
>Ga0208257_1000392_pt1 | contig 13353 bp, 14 predicted proteins | sample CryBogCBH10Sep07_FD_184610 | JGI IMG/M metagenome (GOLD analysis project Ga0208257, IMG submission 184610) | Freshwater microbial communities from Crystal Bog, Wisconsin, USA - CBH10Sep07 (SPAdes) | ecosystem: Environmental > Aquatic > Freshwater > Lake | place: Crystal Bog, Wisconsin, USA... | reverse complement strand
TATTTATCTTCTGCACAAACAATTTCAGGTGTTCAAGGTTTAACTTTACAAAATACTACATTACAAGGTACACTTATTGCAGGCGGAGTTGTTGGAACTTCTGGATATCTTTTGACATCTACTGGAACAGGTGTTCAATGGGCACCAGCCCCAGTTTCACTTCCTTCACAAACTGGTTATGCATTACAGTTCCTTACAACTAACGGAACTACTGCATCATGGACACCAGTTTATTATCAAACTGTTGCATCATCAAATGTGGCGGGAGTTGCAGGAACTCCAATTACAGCAAGACCAACCCTTAATATAGTTGGAGCAACATTATCAGATGATTCGGCCAATAACCAGACAACTGTTACAATTGGTGGAGGAAACGCAGAAATTAACACTATTATGGGAGTTTATTAATGGCTACAAGTACACCTAAATTACTTTATAGAGGAGCTGCAGCAACAAGCTCCACATCTGTGTATTATGTACCTTCTGCAACTACAACTATTTTAACAGACATTGTTATTGCCAATAGTGATCTTAATCAACAATCAGTAACTATTTTAATTAATTCTGTTCCTCTTGTTCCTACAGTTCCCGTCGCTGCAGGTGGAGTAGTAAACTTTCAATTTAGAACAGCATTAAATGCAACTGACACAATATATGCGTATGCAACATCAACAAACGTAGCCTTGCATTTGAGCGGAGTTACCGTTGCATGACAATAGAACAATATCCTTCATCCAATAACATAGCAACAACTACTGTCTGGAAATACACAGCCACAGGGTCTGAATTAACGCTATCTGGGTATGATAACTATTCACAATCTTTACAATTTACGGCGGGATCTGAACAAGTATACCTAAACGGAGTCCTCCTAGTAAGAAATCTAGATTATACTCCAGCAGCAAATGGTCTATCTATTACATTCCCAACAAATCTTGCATATAATGATTTTGTTCAAATTTATTGTTATTCTAATTATTCTGTATCAACAGTATCAGCTTCATCAATTACGGGAACAATACAAAATTCTCAACTTACCAACCCATCTATAACAATTGGAAATCAATCAATATCATTGGGTGGAACATTAACAACTGCTACGGGTTTATCAATATCTGGATCTGTAAATACTTTAACTAATATTCCTAATTCAGCCCTTTCTAATTCATCAATAATTGTTAATGGTAACCCAATCTCACTCGGTGGCTCAGTTAATATTATTACTCCAAGCACATATCTTGCTAATAAGGGTGGTTTAATTGTTGGAACAGGTGGTGGTGCAGCAACACAATTAACTCCTTCTGCTGACGGATATTATTTGTTAACAGATTCTTCTCAAATTTCTGGACTTCGTTGGGCCACACCAAACACATATGTAAATAGAAACTTTATTATAAATGGTGCTATGGAGTATTATCAAAGACCATCAATAACATCTGGCGGTTATGGAATGGATAGATGGTATGTAAGTAATTTTGGAGGTGGATGGAATGGACTCACAATATCACAAGGAACTTCTTTACCACCAACAGGTTTTAGATATTATCAAAGAGCACAATTTAATAGCACAACATACACAAACTGTTTTATATCACAATCCCTAGAAACATCTGATGTGATACAACTTGCTGGTCAAACAGTTACTTTATCCTTTTATTATAGAACACCAGTAACAGGAACGCCATGGGGATGGTCTTTAAATTATTCAACAGCAACAGATGGAAATTTATCATATGGTAATACAAGAACATCTTTTGCATTTGGAGCATTAAACAGTGTTTCAGGTAATACTTGGCAATATTATAGTACAACAACAACAATTCCAAGTACTGCAACATCTCTATCATTAGAATTTTATGAAACAAATAATACAACAAATGGTGCACAATTTGATTTTACTGGAGTAAAACTAGAATTAGGTAATTATGCTACACCATTTTCAAGATCTGGATTATCAATACCAGGCGAACTTGCAAATTGTCAAAGATTTTGTTGTTCTGGATTTTATGGAACTCAAGGTTTTGCTTATAGTGCAACTTCTGGAGTTATGTTCTTTAAATATCCAGTAACTATGAGAAAAAATGCAACACCATATTATATGTCTGGTTCAAGCATTTATATAGATTATATTGGTGGATCTCAAGGTGGAGTAACATTATCTCCTTCGGGTGCCAATGGATCATTAAATGGTTATTCGGCAACATTAAACGGAATGTCTGGAAGAACAACCTGGCAAGGCATTATACATTCACCAACAGGTTCAGATTTGTATTTTGATGCGGAGATTTAGGAGATAACATGACAATTCAAGTATACCCATCAGCCAAATCTCAAGTTACCTCTAATTTTTGGAGATATACTGCGGTAGGAGGAGAAACATCACTTTCTGGAGTTGATAATTCTGGAGTAACACTATATTATTATCCAAATCAAGAGATGGTTTATCTTAATGGTATTTTGCTTGTTCGTGGCACTGACTATACCGCAACATCTGGAACTTCAATTGCAGGCCTTGCAACTTTAAATGCAGGAGATACAATACAAGTAAACTGTTATAGTAATTTTACTATTACACAAATACCAACAACTTCGTTGCAAGGATCTGTAACAAATCTTCAACTTGCAAATTCATCTATTACAATTGGTGGACAAACAATAAGTTTGGGCGGGTCTCAAAGTACTTTTTCAGGAATTACCCTTACATCCCCATCAATAACAAACCCAATAATTAGAACTTCTTCTGCATCTACCCCATCAACTTCAATTAGATCTATTGCAAGTCAAACATCAAATTTGCAAGAATGGCAAAACACAGCAGGAACATCAGCATTAGCTTATGTTGATGTGTCTGGAAATATATACTCTTCTGGCAATATATCAGCTGGAGGAGCAATATCTGCAACAGGAAATGTGACTGGTTTATCTTTATATACAGGAAATAACAGCGGATCTGGTTCTACTTCAAAAATTTATTTGGCTGGTGGAGACGGTAATCACTATATATATTCAAGTGGTTCAACTGGAAATACAACTGTTTTTGGAGAATGGGCAAGCTGGAATTGGGTTAATACCCAGTATTCAACAACAATAATGTCATTAAACTCAACAGGATTAGGTATAGGAATATCTCCTTCTGCAAAACTTCACGCACAAACAAGCGGTGCAGGTGTTCAAACTGTAGCAATATTTGATAACGGTGATAGCACTGGAAATACAGTAACTCCAGATGCAGTTAAAATTGGTTTTGCAAACAATGGTGCAGTAAAAGCATCAATTAATGCGGGAGTTTATGGATATGATTATATTGCCTTAAATACTGGATCAGATACAGAAAGAATGCGTATTAATGCAAGTGGTCAAGTTGGAATTGGAACTCCAGTACCAAATAAAACTCTAACGGTATTAGGTGATTATAATTTTGGTGTACAAAGATCTTGGAATTTAGGACAACCTACAAATCCATCAGTATCTGGTGGAACAAACTGGATTACATTTAAAATAAATATGGCTGCTATTTACTATAGAGGTTTTGTTTTTGATATACATATGAACGGCGGTCTTGATTTTGGTGGTCATGGACTTGTAACATATTTTGGTAAATTTATGATGAATTTTACAGGCACAACAAACGTGTTTATGCATACTATACAAGAATATTCTGGTTCGGGATTAGATGGAACTGGATTCCTTACATATAATACATTTACCAGTTCAAATGATGGAACATACCTTTATGTAACATTAAATTATAAAGAAACTCTTTCATCAACTTTAGGACACCGTCCATTTATTCATGTTATTACATATGATCCACAATCTTATGGTGATATAAGCAGTACTGGTGCAAATAGTCAAATCAATAGCGTATATGCGGTATAATTGGAGATAAGATGAGCAAAGCCAGAAATATAGCAGATTCGTTTTCAAGCAATACCGCCAGAGGTGCTTATGTAGTAGTACAGGCTAATGGTACTGTTTTGACTTCCCGCCCTACTTTAAACATAACAAATGCAATCATAACTGACGATTCGGCTAATGCAAGGACAAATGTTATAATTGGTGGAGTACAAGATGTAGTTGATGGCGGGGCTTTTGATGGAATTGCCCAATTTGATGGTGGAGATCCAACATCGTCATCTTATACATATCAATCCAATGGAGGAACACCTTAAATGCCAGTACAAACGCAGATTCAAGTAAGACGTGGAACATCCACGCTATGGACAAGCACAAACCCCGTTTTAGCAAACGGAGAAATTGGCTATGAAACAGATACGGGGCTTTTAAAGGTAGGCAATGGATCATCACTTTGGACTGCATTAAACTATCAAGCTGCTATTCCTCCAATTCAAACAAATGCACAAACAGGAACTACATACACATCAGTGCTTTCCGATCTTGGCAAAAATATAGAATTTAGTAATACATCTTCAATTACATTTACAATACCAGCTTCATCATCTGTTAATTATCCAGTAGGAACACAAATTGGTTTGCTTCAAACAAATACTGGACAAGTTACAGTTCAAGGTGCATCGGGTGTAACACTTACTGCTTCTTCTAACGCCTTCAAACTTAGAACACAATGGTCATATGCAACAGTTATTAAAAGAGCAACAGATACATGGGTTCTTGTTGGAGATATTACAGCGTAAAAAGGAAAATTAAATGCCACTACCACTAGCATCAAGTAATTCTTCTCCAAAAGGAGCAATTGTACCAATAGGTTTTGTTATAGCTAATGGTTCATCTAATCAAATAACATTTAATAATATTCCTCAAAATTATACTGATTTACAATTAGTTTGTTCAATGAGAAGTACATATGCAGGAACAGCTGATTATCCAAAATTTTATTATAACAATGATAGCCAATCTGGTACATCGTATAGTTATACAAGAATATACGGAGACGGCTCAGGCGCATCAAGTGGAAGAATAACAAATTCTCCAAACTGGAATACAGATTTAAGTCCAGCAGCAAATAATGGTGCATATATTTTTGGTTCTTTTAAATTTGATATAATGAATTATTCAAATACAACAACATATAAAGGTATGATAGGACGTGTAGCAGTAAATCTTGGATCATCAGGTTATACATTTGCATATGTTGGAACAAGACAGTCTTTATCTGCAATTACAAGAATTGATTATGTAATGGGATTGGGAAATTTTGCTGCAGGATCAACATTTGCTTTATATGGAATTAGGAGCTATGGACAATGAGTATGTATCCTATTGCTAGTTTTCAAGTTGGTTCTGGTGGTCAAAATGGAGATATTATTTTTAATAATATTCCGCAAATATATACTCATTTACATGTAAGAGTTTTTGCAAGGGCACCATTTGCTTCGGCAGATGCCCCAGTTGGACTTTATACCCCAGCTTTAAGCGGAGCAGTGTATTATTTCCATGGCTTAAATGGAGGTGGAGGTGGAAGTGCCTCATCAGCATCCCAATTAACATATGGAGATATTGACGTACAAAGAATTCCAGCAGCATCTACTGCAAGTAATATTTATGGATATCAAACAATTGATATATTAGATTATACAAATACAAATAAGTATAAAGTTGTAAGAACTTTGGGCGGTTATGACGCAAATGGCTCTGGACAATTGCACATGGAAGGTGGAGTAATACCAACTTTAAACGCAATTCAATCATTAGGTTTTACAACATACGGCATAACTGGAACAACTTTTGTTGCATATTCACGCATTGATTTGTATGGAATAGTAGCTTCAACTGCGACGGGAGCATAAGATGGCTGGATATTTACAACCTATATATACACAAACCATTACAGCAAGCAATGTAAATGCTGTTGTTTTTAATAATATTCCGCAAACATATACAGACTTAATTATTGATTTTTCAGTCAGAAGTAATTATTCTGCTGCATCTAATACAATGTTTATGACAACTCAAGATGGTGGTCCAAATTCAGCATACTCACAAACATATTTTTTTGCAACTGGCGGTACAGTTGGAACAGGAACAAACGGAACGGGTGGATCTGAGTATGGAACACAAATATTTGAAGTACCTGCAGCCAATGCAACAAGCAATATATTTGGCTCTGGAAGAATAACAATTCCAAATTATACATCTACAAACTACAAGCAATATATAATTGACGGGGCAATGGAAAACAACACCGCATCAACTGGAATATATACAATGATGCATTCTGGTTTATGGAATTCTAATTTACCTATAACAAAAATACAATTTTATTTACAATTTGGAACAACATATTTTGTTCCACAAACAACTTTTACTGTTTATGGAGTAAGCAGAGTTGGATCAATGCCTAAAGCATTAGGTGGACAAGTTTATTGTGATGGAACATATTGGTATCACGCATTTAAAGATACAACTTCATCATCTTATTTTACTCCCATTCAAAATTTAACTGCTGATGTTTTAATGATTGGTGGAGGTGGTTCGGGATGCACAACTAGTGCATATCAAGCAGGTGGAGGTGGAGGAGCAGGAGGAGTTCTTTATGCACCATCACAATCCCTATCCCCTTATAGTCAGTACTATCAAGTAAGTGTAGGTGCTGGAGGAATTGCCCCAATTGCTGATGGCGTTACTTTAGCTGGTACCACTGGCAACAACTCATCTTTTGGATCTTTAATTGCTTATGGCGGTGGAGCAGGCGGAGGCGGCGACGGAGGTGCAGGAGGTTCTGGCGGTGGCGGTGGTTCACAACCACAAGGAACTGCTGGAGGAAATAATGGTGCCGCTGTTTCTGGACAAGGAAATATTGGAGGACACGGATATTGGTCTGGTTCATATGGCGGAGGCGGAGGCGGAGCTGGTGCAGCTGCTGCAAATGCATCTTCTGGAGTCCCTACAGCTGGTGGAGCAGGAACTTCCACATACTCATCTTGGGGATTAGCAACTGGAACTGGGCAAAATGTTTCAGGAACAATTTATTATGCTGGCGGTGGCGGTGGCGGTTATCAAAGCACATCAGCAACAGCTGGAGGTAACGGAGGCGGTGGATCTGGTGGTGCAGGAGGAAACGCAACTTTAGCAACTTCAGGTTTAGCAAATACAGGTGGCGGTGGCGGTGGAGCAGGATCAAGTGGAACAACCGTGTATAGAGGCGGTAATGGCGGTTCGGGTTTAGTTATAGTAAGATATTCAGTATAAGGAGGATAAAATGACAGATACAGTTGTAAGACCACAGATAACAGAGTTTGATTGTTCAACACAATCTCAAACAATAAGAGATTTAACTGATGAAGAGTTTGCTTTGCATAAAGAAAGACAAAAGGCAATAGAAGATCAAGTTGCAGCACAAGCAGAAGCAGATGCTGCAAAAGCAGCAGCACTTGAATCAGCAAATGCTAAGCTTGCAAAGCTCGGTCTAACTGCAGATGAAATTGCTGCAATTATAGGCTAATACAATATAATAGAATAGGAGGCGGGAATGACAAGAGCTAGAGATATTGCTAATAACGGCGTTACTGACGTAATCCCGCTAGATTCTATTGCAACACAATTTGATGGTATTGAAGTAAGATTTTTGCCATCATATCAAGGAAATACGTTAACCATAACTAACCCGCTTAGGCTTTTCATAAGCATTGATGGTATAATTCAAACAGTGGATTTTCCAGATTATGTATGGCAATCCCCGCTTCCAAGGGCGGGATTTCAGATAGATTCTGATGGTTATATATTATTTTCAGAAGTCCCACCAGCAGGTTCTACATTTGACGGAAGACTAATGCCAGGACCAGCAACAAATGTAGCATACAAATCTTATCCGTTTAAACCAGCGGACATATTACTAGGAGCATAAAACATGGCAAGAAAGATATTACTAGATACACAGTATACGTTTACACCGTCTACTAGAACATTGGTTCTTAATAACCGATATATTCCACAGGAGCGTTTGCTTCTTATAACAAACGTTACAGCCAATAAAGTACTTTTTAACTTTTCTGATCCTAGCTTAAAAGCCACATCTTATACTACATCTATGTCTGGTGCTACTGGTTATACCACCATTGTATTAAATTATAATACATCTGCTATGTCTTCCACAGATAAAATTCAGGTAACAATTGATGAATATTCTGAAGCATTCCGTCCAGAAGAATCTTTCACAGATCCCGTCGGAAAGTTTAGAACATCAACGCCACAAGCACTTATTGATACTGACTTTGAGTATGGAACACAAGTATCTAAGTGGGAAAACCTAACTATGATTAATAACCGTCCATTTGGTTATCAAACTGTTCCAAATATTTCAAATCTTTCAAGCATTAGCTTGTCCAATGGTTCACGTAATGTAACAGTAACAACTTCAACACCACATTATCTAACTGTTGGAATGCCAATTACTGTTCAAGATACATATCTTTCAGTTGCAAATGGTAACTATATTGTAGATACAGTTGCAGACTCAACACACTTTACATATACAGCACGTGCAATTAACTCAACATCAATTACATCAATTCTTGATACTAATAAGACTGCTATTTATCAAGGTGCTTTATATTCAGGTTCACAAATTGGTGCTGCACCATCAATTACTGTTGATGGAACTACTACAAAAGTAACAGTAACAACAACTGTAAACCACGGTTTAGCAATTGGTAATGAAGTTGCAGTAACAGGTATTACTGGCACAAATCCACCAAATGGTGCATTTATTGTTGCTACAGTATTAAGCCCAACACAGTTTGTTTACTATGCAACAGGAGGAGTTCCTTCAGGACTTACAGCAACTTCAGCTGCAGTATATGTTCGTCCACAAGGTCAATTCTTGCACCGTCCATTTGATGGTGGAGTTATTTTTTCATCTAATGGATCATCTAACTTTGAACAAGCAGTTCGCCAAACAAGACGTTATTTCCGTTACCAATCAGGTAAGGGTATTCAAATGTCAACAGGTACAATTTTAAAGCCAAATATACAACTTGACGCACTAACATCTTCTGGAACAACCGTAACAGTTCAAACTCGTGAACAACATAATTTGCAGGTAGGTGCTACAGTTAATATTATTGGTGCAAATGAATCTGCTTATAACGGAACATTTACTGTTACAGCAGTTACTGGATATAATACATTCCAGTACACAGCTTTATCAACACCATCTTCATCAACCGCATCTGGATCATACTATGTTCAGGTAGTTGGTTGGTATGGTGCTTCAAATAGAACTGGTTTGTTTGATCAGCAAAATGGTATGTTTTGGGAGTTTGACGGACAAACACTTTATGCAGTGCGTCGTAACTCAACATTCCAGCTATCTGGAAAAGTTACTGTAACAAATAGTTCTCATACTGTTTCTCAAGCAAATGCTGCTTTTCCTACTAACTTTACAAGACAGTTAGTTCCTGGAGACTATATTGTTCTTCGTGGACAATCATATCGTGTAACAGATATTCTTTCTGATACTACACTTAATATTTCTCCAGCATATCGTGGAACTTCAGATACATATGTTGTTGTGTCAAAGATTCAAGAATTAAGGATTCCTCAATCTTCATTTAACATTGATAAGCTTGACGGAACTGGCCCATCTGGATACATTATTGATCTTTCAAAGATGCAGATGTGGTTCATTGACTTTGCTTGGTATGGAGCGGGAACAATTAGATTTGGTGTTCGTGGTACAGATGGAAACATTATTTATTGCCACAAGATGCCTAATAACAACGTTAACTCTGAAGCATATCTACGTTCAGGTAACGTTGCAGCACGTTATGAATCAGTTACAATCCCTCCAACCACATATGTTACAGCATCAATAGGTGCATCAGATACAACAATTACAGTTGCAGATACATCAAAATTCCCATCTTCTGGAACTTTTGTTGTAAGAGGAAACCCTTCAAATAATACTGCGGTTGAATATATAAATTATACTGGTAAAACAGCAACCACGTTCACTGGTTTAACAAGAGCACAAGCAGGAAATTCATCTGCTACGCTTACAACAACTTTAAACTCAAATATAGTAACAATAGGAAGTGCATCTGGTTTGCAGGTGGGACAAAGAATTATTGCCCCAAGCAACTTCCCAGATAATACATTTATTTCTTCAATTAGTGGAACTACAATTACATTATCGCAAGCTTGCTTAACAAATACTGGTACTGTAACTGCAATTATTCCTCCTATGGGTGCATCTGCAGGAACAGCATTTTCTTATAGTGCAACAGCACCAATTCCAGTAGAGCTTGCTTATCCAACATATGGCCCATCTATCTCACACTGGGGTACTTCGGTTATTATGGATGGTGGATTTGATGACGATAAGTCTCTTTTGTTCACATATGGACAGTCAACTCCAGTTACAATCCCAGCCTCTGGAACAAGAGCACTTCTTTCAATCCGTATTGCTCCTGCAGTAGATAATGGTATTGGTGCGGGATTTGGTCAGAGAGAACTTCTAAATCGTATGCAGTTAGTTCTTAGAAACCTTGACGTTAATACATCAGGACCAATTCTTGTAAGAGCTTATTTGAATGCAAGCACGTTTGCTGGACAACAAACAATTCTTGGAAATTCAATTGGTACAGCAGTTTCAATTTCAACAGCATCTTCAACTGGCGGTATAACAACCTATACAACAGGTTCAACAGCTCACGGATTAAATATTGGTGATCAGGTTATAATATCTGGTATGACAACTGCTGGATACAATGGAACATATGTTATTGCAACAGTTCCTACAACAACGACATTTACTGTTGCTTCAACAGTAACTGGAACACCAGGAACTGGAACGGCCCTAGCATATAAGCCTTGGACAAACGCAGTTGGTAACGTTTATGGAACCCTAACATCATCACTTGGACAAATTGCAGACTATGCTCCAAATTCTACAAATGGTGGCTCATCAGGTGCATATACTGTAACTGGTGGTGAAGTTACAGGTGGATTCTTTACAGCTGGTGTTACCAGCCTTGACGTATCAAAGGTTCGTGATCTTGGTAATTCAATTTTGGGTGGCGGAGGACTTGGATCTCCAGCGTATTCAAACACAAATATTTATCCAGATGGACCAGACGTTTTGACTCTTGTTGCTACAAATCTTAGCACAGCATCAAGCGTAACCGTACAAGGACGTATTGCTTGGACTGAAGCTCAGGCTTAAAATAAAGGAAGGGCTAATAAGATGGCACTAGATAAAGTAAATCATAATTATTCTGACCCTTTAAAAATTAGCGGTGCAATTGTTGATGGTACGCTAACAGTATCTGGTAATCCAATTACAACTTCTGCACTTGCACAATCTACAGAGCCTTCAGCACCAACGGCGGGATTAGTTTGGGTTAATACATCTGGTTCAGCTTCAAATGCACAAAGATTAAGATGGAAAAAAACACCATCAACTGGAACTGCAGTATTAAGCGGATCAAATGATTCTGGTAATTTAACCTTATCTTATACCCCTGGTTTTGAACAAGTTTACCTAAATGGATCTTTGCTTGTTATGGGCGTTGACTATACAGCAACAGATGGAACATCAATTACATTAACTCAGTCAACAAATTCTGGTGATATAATTGAAATTGTTTCAGTATCAGCAGTAGGATTAACAAATGTTTACACACAAGCTCAATCTGATGCAAGATATCTTTCAGTATCTGCAGTTACATCAACACTGAGTAATCCAATATTTTTACTAATGGGAGCATAAAATGGCACAAGCATATTACAGCATACTAGGACAAGTTCAACCAGCTGCAGCAACAGCAACAGATCTATACACGGTTGGAGTAACAAAGCAATCTATTATTTCTACAATTGCTGTATGTAATCAAGCTGCAACCGCTGCTTCATTTAATATAGCTGTTAGAAAAAACGGTACATCTTTAACCTCTTATCAATATATTGCATATCAAGTAACAATTGCTGCAAATGATACAACATCTTTAACCTGGGGTATAACTTTAAATGCAGGTGATGTTATTACTGTCCAGGCTTCTACCGCAAACGTTTCGTTTAGCGTGTTTGGACAGGAAATTTATTAATGGCCAGCCAAAAACTTAGCAATGCAAGTGCGTTTACTGGAAGAAAATATTATAATCTTGAAAACACTGGTATAGCACCAATTCTTAACATTTATGTAATTGCAGGTGGTGGCGGTGGTGGATTCACACACTCAGGCGGTGGCGGAGCAGGCGGATTTGCTTATGGAACTTTTGATAGAACATATCTTGCAGGATCACAGTATACGGTTGTTGTAGGAACTGGTGGAGCTACTTCAACATCACGTCCAGCAAATGGTTCAAATGGAACAAATTCATCATTTGGTTCAATTATTGCAATTGGCGGTGGTGGAGGCGGATCAGAATATAAAACTGGAAGCTCTGGAGGAAATGCTGGAGGAGATGCAGTAACCGCTGGCATAGTTAATGGAACACAATCTTCTGGTATTGCTTATTTAACAACTTACAACGGAGTACCTTATTCTGGTGGTCAAGGCGGAGCATCATTTTCAGGAGGTGGCGGTGGTGGTGCAGGGCAAAATGGTCACGATTCAGCAGCAGATGTATCCACACAAGCAGGACTTGGTGGAAGAGGAACAAATTTGCTTTCAACATGGTTAACTGCAATAAGTTCATCAATGTCGGGTGTATCAGGATGGCAAACAGCAACCTCTGGAGGTTATATTGCAGGCGGAGGCGGAGGCGGAGTTTATGGAACAGCACTAACACCTAACTGGACTGCAGGAACTGGTGGAGCAGGTGGTGGCGGTACTGGAAGCACTGGTGGTTCCCCCGCAGCAAACGCAACTGGTATAACTAATACAGGAAGTGGCGGTGGAGCTGGAGGTTATCCAGACACTTCTGGCGGTAATGGCGGAAGCGGAATAGTAATACTTTCATATCCTACATATTTTCCTGCAGCTTCTGCAACTACAGGATCTCCAATATATATATCAAATTATAACAATTATAGAGTCTATGCATTTACAGGCTCAGGAACGATTACTCTTTAGGGATAAATATGGCACACTTTGCACTTTTAAATGAAAAAAATATTGTAGTAAATATCATTGTTGTAAATAATGATGTAATGCTAGATGATAAAGGAAATGAAGATGAGCAAAAAGGCATTGATTTTTGCAATACTTTAATTGAAGGAAATTGGGTTCAAACATCATATAATACTCAAGCGGGAGAACATATATTGGATGGCAAGCCTAATAGAAAAAATTTTGCAGGTATTGGTTATTTTTACGATGATAAAAAAGATGCTTTTATTGCTCCAAAGCCATATAAATCTTGGATTTTAAATGAAAATACTTGTGCATGGGAAGCTCCCGTCAATTATCCAAATGATGGTAAAATATATGTA
>Ga0208257_1000389_pt1 | contig 13407 bp, 19 predicted proteins | sample CryBogCBH10Sep07_FD_184610 | JGI IMG/M metagenome (GOLD analysis project Ga0208257, IMG submission 184610) | Freshwater microbial communities from Crystal Bog, Wisconsin, USA - CBH10Sep07 (SPAdes) | ecosystem: Environmental > Aquatic > Freshwater > Lake | place: Crystal Bog, Wisconsin, USA... | reverse complement strand
CGTGGCAAAATGGAAGGGTGTACATACTATAACATTTAATGCTAGCGAAAAAAGTCGTGCAAGAATGTACGATGCACTAGCCAAACGTGTAAGCGCACAGTTGGGCTGGCATGTAGTTCCTTACGAGGAGATGATGGCCGATCCTAAATATGAAAATATTAGAAAACATGGCGGCTATACATTTGCTATTGAGAAAGGTGCGGCACCTGAACATAGACAATCTGCACAAAAGCCACAGCATGAAAAGTTCAAAGACATTTGGTATATAGGTAGTTTGGAAGATACAACTTTACCTGTGTATAAAATAACTGGTGGTAAAGGTTGGGAAGCTGAACAAATGGTTTTGCGTACCAAACCAGAATATAAAGGTTTCCATCCTATGGGTATGTATAGTAGACATACTCCTCCCAAGGGACAACAGATTATTGACTTAGGTGATTATAAACCACCGTATAAAGCACCACCGCAAGATCCTAATAGTTTAGGCGCAAAGTTAAGAGCAAAACTGGACTTGCCACAATGAAAACTGAAACCAAAAACTTAATTAAAAAAGTAGTTTGGAATCCATGGACAGCACTAATAACACTAGCTCTTATAGTAGGCGTAAGAATTGCTGATCCTGCATTTGTAGAAAGTGTTAGATTATTATATTTTGATAGACTAATAATAAGTCAACCTGCAAAAGATATTCCTGTTAGTGTAGTCAATATTGACGAACCTACGCTAGATAAACTTGGACAGTTTCCATTTCCTAGAGATTATTATGCAGATATCATACAAGACTTATATCAGCATGATGCAGGCTTAGTTGTATTCAATGTGCTAATGCCAGAAAAAGATCGCTTCAAACAAGATGCTGTCTTAGGGCGTACAATGCAAGCGTTTCCTACAGTATTGCCTACTATTGCTGGACAAAAGAATAAAAATACTAGTCACGGAAGTCCTGTTCAACCAGTAGGACAAGATCCAGCTGGCAAAGTAGTTGAGTATCCTGGATTACTATCAAACATAGAACCACAAAGTAGTGTTGCCGCAGGCATTGGTATTGTTAATACATTTCCTGAAGTAGACGGTAAAGTGCATCGGATGCCATTGGTAATCATGGTAGGAGATCAGCTGTATCCTAGCCTCGCAATAGAAACCTTACGTGTTGCGGCACAAGATACTCGCATACAAGTTAAAATAGGCGAAGCAGGTGTTGAAGCATTACGTATTCCTAAACTAGATCGTATTAATACTGATAGTCTAAGTCGTGTGTGGATTGACTGGAGTGCAACTCCTAAAGAATACAGTTATACAGAATTACCTAAGTCATTTAACAAAGGCATTGTTATTGTAGGACTTAGTGCCGCAGGACTGGCTAATCCAGTTGCTACAGCAAAGGGTGAAGTATGGCCGCAATACTTACAAGCCGCAACACTTGGCACAATGTTGACTGGCACAACCATACAGCGTCCTGATTGGGCAGACAGTGCTGAAATTTTAGCTCTAGTAGTAGCGAGCATAGTATTACTCTTTTTAACAAAGTGGACTTATGTTGGACTTGCCTCTGGTGTTTGTATTGTTGCTGTTAGTATTCTTGGTAGTAGATTTGTTTATAGCCATTACCTTTTCCTTTTTGACGCTACTTTGGTGGTGTGTGGTATTGTATTGGTTATGTTACATGCTTATGGGGTAAAATTTGTTAGCGAGTTTTTACAAAAGCAACAAATTAAAAAACAATTTGGTAGTTACTTGAGTCCTGATCTAGTTGCTAAACTACAAAAGAATCCTGAATTGCTTGTATTAGGTGGCGAAGAACAAGAACTGTCTATCATGTTTACAGATGTTCGAGGCTTTACTAGTATTAGCGAATTCTATGGTAAAGATGTACAAGGACTTACAAAGATTATGAATCGCTATATGACAGCGATGACAAAAACAATCTTAGAAAATGATGGTACACTAGACAAATACATTGGTGATGCTCAAATGGCCTTCTGGAACGCACCTTTAGACAATACCAAGCATTGCAAAGACGCAGTTAAGGCCGCACTTGAAATGTTAGGGAGTTTGGATGGGTTTAATAGAGAAATTGCTGAGGAAGGCACTCCTCCCTTTGGCATGGGTATTGGTATTAATACTGGGGTTGTTGTGGTTGGTAACATGGGTAGCGAACAGCGTTTTGATTATACCTGTCTTGGAGATGCTGTTAACTTGGCTAGTAGGCTCGAAGGGCAAAGTAAAAATTACGGGGTTTTAATTGTGTTAGGCCCTGTGACAGCAGAACGTGTTCGTGACGAATATCCTGTATTTGAATTAGATAATATCGCTGTTAAGGGCAAAAAAGAAGGAGTTACTATCTACACTGTAGAAACAAGCTCACTAGGACATGAAGAATTCTTGAAACACTACTATTCGGGTGATTGGCCTAAGGCATTACAAATGATTGATTACTGTAAAGGACAACATCCAAATATGAAAGACTATTACAGTATTATGGAGCAGAGATTGCGATCAGGTAAGCCCGCAGACTGGGCTGGAACTTACGTGGCAACTTCTAAATAAGATCGGTTCTGACTATACTAGCAAGTCCTACTAGACTAAAAAGTCTTAGCCACAGATAGCCAATATCTAATTCAAACCAACGACGGCTTAATCTTACACTAGCTGGATTAAGATGATGGTTGTTATGTAGTTCTTCGCCGCCGATAACAATGCCCCATGGAATTAAATTCCTGGATTGCTCCCTGGTTTCGCCATTGCGATATCCCCACCAGTGACCTAGGCCATTTATGACACCTGCGGCCCAGAACGGTATCCATAACATTTGCACACCCCACACTAAAAATCCCCATGGTCCAAAAAGAACAAGGTCTATAACCAACATCAATAGAATACCAAGGCGGCTATGGGGTGTATAAATGTTACTCTCTATCCAATCATCCGGAGTACCCACTCCGAATTTTTCTACCATCTCTGTATCTTTACTTGCTAAATGATATAGTCCTGCACCTTTGGTAAACACACGCCAAATACCAAATACATGCGGACTGTGCGGATCTCCTTCTTTGTCGCTATAAACATGATGCTTTCGATGTATAGCTACCCATTGCTTAGTAACCATGCCCGTTGTTAACCATAACCAGAAGCGAAAGAAATGACTTAAAATTGGGTGGAATATAATTCCTTTGTGTGCCTGTCCTCTATGCAAAAACAGAGTAACAGCTACAATAGTAATGTGTGTTACTATTAATGTGTATATAATGATGTTCATTATGTACTTAGTCTATCTTATTACCGCTAGATTGATTACCTTCATTAAACGGTTTTTCTACTTCGGAATTATCGATTCTATTAATCTGCTGTTCTGCTAAGATACGCTCGTGCTCAATACTTTTGCCACGTAATTCCATAACAGTTTCGACTTTTTGATTTAAACGGATAAGGTCGTTATCCAGCATACGTATGCGATCTATCAGTGCAATTAGTGTACCGTTGGCTTGTCCAATAACTGGTTTAATTTCTTCAGTCACCCACTTCCACACAAAATAAACAAAATATCCCATACCTGCTGCCGCAACTATAGGAAATCCGTACTTATTAACTAACTCGACTAGACTGTCCATTATTTAAATCCTCTTACAAATTTGTCTACAGGATCTAGTTTTACTAAACGTAACTGTCCGTCGTCTTCAACTAATTTGAATACATCACCTAACTTCCAGCCTAGTTGTTCTTTTTTCATGTCTTGGTCCAAGGTAATACCGTGTTCATCGACCATCCAATCATAGTCTACATACAACATATTAATCCTTCCTTTGATCGGCTTGTTCAGCTCTAGCAATACGATCGTAGTCTGGTTGCAGGCCTAGTGCATGACTTACTTTAACATCGATACGTTGTAATTGATTAGTCATAGTATCAACACGAGAATCTAAACCTTTAATAATTCCACCCATGCCAGTGACACTGCTAGTGACTCCCGCAAGTATAAATTTTAATGTAAGAAAAACAAAATAGCCAGCAGCCATAGCACCGGCTATAGGAAAACCTAGTTCTCCAACTAGTTTAAAAAAATCCATAGTTCGCTCCTTGGATTTAATTAAGCGTAAGTAGAACCAGTAGTTTGGGTGGTGTGTACTAATTCCCCGTCTGTATTGTATACTTTAACAACATGAGCATCACTAGATTTAGCATGCTCCATAGCTTCGGCTAATGTATCAAAATAATGCTCAACTGTTTTAAGTGCGCCATCAACCCAATGATGTTTTTTAACGTGATGTTTATGTGTCATTTCAATCCTTATGCGTATGTTTCGCGTTGGTTAACTTGATCTGGTACTGCTTTAGCTGGGATATCGTGTATTAATTGATCGTCAGCATCATATATTTTAGCACCATGAGAATCAACATTGTTAGCAAATAACAATGCTTCATCTATGCTGTCAAAAAAGTGATCCAAAACTGATAAAATACCATCATTCCAGTGATGTGTTTTTACTCTATGTTTCATAATATTCTCCGTACACACTATTTATGCGTACATATCTGATTGTTTTTGTTCGGATAAAATTACTTCATCATCTACATAAACTTTCACAGTTTCTGCTGGATTAGCAGACAACGCATAGCTTACAGCACTAGCTTCATCGACAAATTCCATGAGTCTTTGCTGTAGTGTATTATTTTGCCAGTAAAAAGTTTTTACAATGTATTTGTAGCCCATTTATCACCAAAAATACTTCGTCCAAATTTTTGCAGTATTAGAGGTATATTCTGTTAGAGATTTTTGATGCTCTGCAACATTTGCCTTAGCGGACGTATAGGTTATATGCAATTTATCAATAATATCCTGTGTATCTACCGGACTAGCACAAAAACGTTTGATTGCCCATGGAATTTCTTCCGCATTACTAACCAAAGGTACTCCTTGACTTACTAGATCAGCTCCAACAATATTAAATGTTTCACTAAAATTGCACTGCATACCTATGTCCATTTCTGCACATAGATGTAAAAATTCTTCTCTAGGGCGCCATTGATGATTAACTAGCTCATGCCCGTGATCGTAAATTTGTTGGAATAATCCTTTTAAGTTATTAATTACAGGACTGCCATTCATTTCAATACGCCCTGCGTTAACATGGAACCGTAATTTTTTGTCAATTTGTTCAGCAAACTCAATAGCGGCAAACGCTTGGCTTAGATGATTCTTAAGAGGACGTATTGCTCCAAAACAAGCAATATCTATAGTGTCTTTCTTTTTGAATTTTTTAGTAGTATATTGTTGTGGATAATAGTTAGGCAAATACATTACACGCTGATCAGCAGTCTTGTTATCCCATTGATTTCTATGTTTAAGATAAAATTTGATTTCTCTTAACATGCGGGGAGCATTACATGATATAATAATATTTTTAAATCCGCTGTAATCGCCGACCCAATCCATAGCCATGCCTTCTCCGGCCATAAATGGCATTTCGCTGTGCAAGCGAATAATCCATTTTACATTAGGATGTAATTTTTGTAATATAGCAAACTTAGTTGGAACTACCCATAGTGCTTCGATAATCACATAATCAGGCTTGTGCTTATTAACCAATCTGTCTATACAGTTGTTATCTATCGCAACTTCCAAATGGCTTTCTATACCAGCTTCTTGTAACATGTCGTCCATGAACTTGGCTGAATTATATAAACCTGTGCTTAGTCCAACGTGCGCATGCACCTTGGCGTTAAAATCTTCTCTTCTTTTGAGGATGAATAGGACTCGTGACATTTTTTCTCTTTCGCTACTTTATACCAGTATTTATACTTAATGTGCGTATATTTCTATTACACTGATTTTACAAAGAAAAATGCTCACTTTAGAGATTACTAGGTAGCGAATCGTTCGTCTCTAGGCAGCAGCCGCCGTCACCACGGTAACGAGTACCGGTCCTAAGGTGATAATGTATTTACCTACCTATGTATATCTGAGGTTCGGCTTCTTCTCTACGCTCACGTTCAGTTTTAGGGAATAATCCATTGCCATATTGTGGATATTTTTGTTGTCTATCCCATGCTACATAGATAAACATTCCGCCAACTACAAAAATAGCAAATAGTATTATTACACCTATCCACGCATCTTGTGTAAGTTGTCTCATACGAGCCGCACGTCTTGCTTCCTGAGCGGCTTGTTTTTGCAGTTGTCGGGCAATTAGCACTTTCTGCTGTTTACCCATGGTGTTCATCATTTCGCTAACATCAGTCCACAGCGCACCTAACTCTGGCGGAGCTTGATACACCATCATTTCACGCAACTCGACTTTCATTTGTTCAAGTTGTTTTTTCATTATTACAAGTTGTAATGCTCTGCGACCTAAACTAGCATCGCCTTGATATATTTCTTCACGTGATTTGCGTTCTTCTTCTTCAATTACAGCCATACACTTGTTCATGTTATCAAAGAAATCTCCAAGGTAATTGGCCAGCTCTTGATAGATACCAGCGGTTTCGCCTTGTTGCTTATTAAGTTCGATAACACGATTTTTTTCTTCTATGTAGGCATTTTTTTGTGCTACAGTAGCAGGCTTATCTTTGTGATTGTTATGAAATTGATCGTCAAGATCTTTAAGGACACCTTTGATGTCGCCAGCGGCACCCTTAATGTCCTTATAAAGTTGACAGCCCTTCTTTACCGCGGCGACTGCGGTATTGGCCATGGCGAATAGGGTAATCGGATCCATTACCCTGGATCCTTAGAAGAATAAGAATATGCCTTGTGCTGAAAGAAGTAATCCCAATCCTGCGACAAAGAAACTGCCCCAGAACATGGACATACTTACTGCTAGAATACTTGCAGATAATACAACAATGCTCAATTGATAAAGTGTACTAGCATAACCGATCCATGGGCTTTGTTTTTTAGCGTAGTCGCGTTCAGCTTCTAACTTACGAGCTTTAGCCATAAGTTCTTTCTTGCCTTCGCCTGTAACTGGATCACTTTCGTAACGAGCAATTTTAGCTTCTAGTTGCTCTATTTTCTTAGTGTCTTTGCGTACTTGAGCATCGTCCAAACTTTGTTCTGCTAGCATTTGTTTAATGCTTTTGGCTTCGTAAAAAGTCCAAACGTCATTTGCACTAATGGTATTGTTTAGGGTTATACTGCTTAGTTTGCCGCCGTACCAACTGTTGACAGCTAGGATCAGGGCAAACACACTGATTACCATACCTGCTTTGTCTTTGATTTTGGCTTCACGTTCGCTACGACTGCCTACTGGAGGCTTTGGTGCGTCCGGATCTTTTGGTTGTTTTGTAATTAGATTTAATACTGAGTCTAATAAGGCCATCGATTCGCTCCCGGCTGTTTATAATGTACTAGTATTTATGTTTTTATTAGCCAAAATTGTTGCACCGCTAAATACTTTGCAGTATAATGAATACTAACAAAGGAGTTTATTATGACTAGACCAATTGCCAAAAAACGTATTCGTGAAGCGGCTAATCGCGCACGTAAGCGTAAGTAAAGAATTGTTGTAAAAGCCTTAAAGTAAGGCGCTCTGGACGCGGGTTCGACTCCCGCCAGGTCCACCAGAAAGTATATGAGCTTGGAAGTCGCGCTTCGAGTCGTTTCAGATAACAACAGCCGCAAGGCTAATTGGCGTATACTTTCTAATGGGCCTGCCATGGTTTCGACAGGGTGAGATAGGATGAAGGTCAACACGTGGGGTCACGTAAAATACAAATAAAGTAAATGCAAAAGCAAATACATTCGAGTTTGTGCAAGTAGATTTCGACATTTCAGCAATGAATGACGAAGAATTTGCAATCGCTGCCTAAGAAACAGCTCTCGTGAGGTAGCTATACCTTATCACCCAAAATAGCAGAAACCCGTTTCGACGGGTTTCTTTTTCACACAGTCATTTTATAAGGATCACTATGACAACAACAGTAACTATTGGACAAACTCCAATTAATGCAACCTATACAGCAGTTACAGGCACTACAACTGGTGCTGGTACAGGTGCTAAATTTGATGTAACCAAAACTTCTGGTGTTTATTCTACAACCGTTGAAAGTACTAATTTAGGTACTGGATATGCTTTAGGTGACACAATTACTATCCCTGGCACAAGCCTTGGTGGAACAGCTCCTGCTAATAACGATGTTGTAATCGTTACAGCGTTAGGAACTAACGGATCAATTAAGACATTTGCTACGGCAGGTGTAGGTGCTATCGGTAACGGCACAATTAACACAGTTATCGATGTAACAGGTACCTCAGGTATCGACACATATACATTTAACGATAAGAGTGCGGACTATACTGTAGTCAATGACACTACTAACCACGCTATTAATGTAACAAGTACTTTGGATACGCAAGTATCATTCAAGTTGGAACAACATGAGAGAGTAGTTTTTACAGATAAAGCCACTGCATTTGATATTACTGGAACAGCCGGTGATGTTTATGCCTTATTGAAGGCAGCTTTTGGCGGTACAGTAAATACAACATATGAAGGTATCGGTATCAAACTTGAAGATCTTGGTGCAACAAGCTCGATGATTTCTCAAGCTATTGTGAGTTCTCCACAGTTCTCCACAGCAAATCCCGATTATGCTACTTTTGTAAACAATGTTTATACAAACATTATTGGTACTGCTCCAACTCCAACACAGGCGTTGCCGTATGTGTCAGCGTTGGCAACAGGTTCAACTACAGAAGCGGCATTATTAAATGCGGCGGCGCATTTGACTACATTCCAACAAACAATTGGGTTGGTAGGAATCGCTCCAGCAACGACAGGGGTACTAGCGGCCAGCGGTATCGACTTTATTCCTGCGTAATTGAAATAAGCCCAGTTTTTCTGGGCTTGTTTTTGGCTTAAATATTTCTTGACTATCTGTTGTCAGACATATATAATAGTCTTAGTGACAATAGTCGCTTTTTAATATTAAAAAAGGAAGTAAAATATGAAAAAGATTGCTCTAGCAACTCTATTGGCCCTAGCGGCCGCAACAGCAAGTGCTGTGGAAGTTGGTATCGTTGGTGGTACTGACTTTTTGACAAATGGCGGTAATCGTGGTACAGGCGGTGTAACAATTGGTCAACACTTTGGCGATTTCAGCGTTTCAGCTGAAGGCCTACGTGAAATCAAAGGTAACACAGACAAGTACAACCTATTGGCAGGTTACGATTTTGCCAAATTTGGCTCTGCTACATTCAATGTCAAAGCTGGCGTAGCATACATTGAAAACACTACAATTACTAATCATAACGATCGTTATGCTGGTGTAGTTGGTGCCGGTGTTGCTGTTCCAGTTACTAGCAAAATTGACGCAACTGTAGACTATCGTTATACAGATACACGTGATGCCGCAAACAAGTTTCAAGGCAACACAGTATTAGTTGGCGCTCGCTACTCATTCTAATTTTAAATTAGAATAAAAAAAGGCCTTTCAGGGCCTTTTTTAACCTTCAAGTGTTATTGATTTTTTCTATTACGCTTATTGAAATAATTATTGAAAAAATCAATTAAAATGCTTGATCTTATTGTTAAATACTATTACAATAACATATCAGTACAAACACTGAGAGTTATAGTTTTCAAACACACACAAGGAGAATGATATGAAAACAGTTGGAAATAAATTAGAAGCTTTCGCAATTACTGGTGTTAAACCAGGACAACCAGAAGACGCATACTTTACAATTACCGATCAAAGTTTTGAAGGCAAGTGGAAAGTAATCGTTTACTATCCAAAGGACTTCACATTCGTTTGCCCTACAGAGATTGTAGCCTACGACAAACTAGCAGGTGACTTTGCTGACCGTGATGCAGTATTGCTAACAGGTAGCACAGACAATGAGTTCTGCAAGACAGCGTGGCAAAAAGCACACCCAGACCTACAGAAAATCACACATACACAGTTTGCAGACACACAGCGTGGTGAGTTGAGTTTGATTGAACAGTTGGGCGTATTCTACGCTCCAGCAGGTGCGGCACTTCGTGCAACATTCATCGTTGACCCAGATAACGTTATCCAACACGTTACTGTTAACAACTTGGATGTAGGCCGTAGCCCAGAAGAAACATTGCGTATTCTTGACGCATTGCAAACTGGCGAACTATGTGCATGTAACCGTGCTATTGGCGGGGAGACTCTATAATATGGCATTCAACGATTCTATCAAAGAAGCGTTGCCAGACTACGCAAAGGACACCAAGTTAAATCTTGACGCTGTTCTTTTGCGTAGTACATTGGATCCAGATGTGGCTATGGGTTGTGCCGTAGCCGCACTTGCCGCAACTGGTAACGGAAAAGTCTTAAGTGTTATGTTAGCAGACGCACCAAAGTTTGCTGACTCGGCAATGACAGCCGCAAGTATCATGGCACAGAACAATGTATGGTATCCATATGTTGAAATGGCCGATGATGAACAGCTAAAAGGTCTGCCAGCACAGTTACGCATGAACGCTATCGCAAGTCATGGCGGAACTACAAAGGTAAACTTTGAGGCATTCAGTCTTGCCGCAAGTATTGTCGGTAAATGTCATTTCTGTGTTAAGGCACACTATGACACACTCAAGCAAGAAGGCTACACTGTAGAGAACTTGCGTGACATTGGTCGTATTGCCAGTGTTATGAATTCAGTAGCAAAAGTACTAAACGGTTAAAAAAATATGGTGTGTGGCAAAGATGTTGTATTTTTGCCACATTTCCATATAGGTCTTGACACAAAGACATATATACAATACAATAGAGACTAGTTAAACAAAAGAGGCATAAATAACTTTAACAAGTTAGCCAAAAGTGGTTGACTATATTGCTGAAAAGCAATACAATAGAGACTAGTTAGCAAACAATGTAGTTTCAAGATGTTGTAGAAATACAACAAAAAAGATTTTACAAAAGTTGTTGACAAGTGTCCAACAAGACACTATAATAAACACATGTTAGAAAGCAATGGTGCTTTTTAGCAAACAAGGAAAAAGAGAAACTTAAAATGCAATCGAATTTTAAACATCAGCAATTTAATACGATGCCCAAACTGGCAGGTGTAATAGCCTGTTCTTGGTCAGCGATTAATGGCGGAAGTTTATCATATGATCGCACACCAGAGATTAATAGTAGGGTCCGGGAGGACATTTTGTAAACACAGTTTACACTTAAACTCCAAGGACCCTAGGATTAAAAACCCTGGGGTTTTTTGTTTTTAGACTTTCGAAAAAGTGTGTATAGGAAACGAGATCCTAGCCTGCACTTAAAACATGGGCGAATGGGCGGCCTACGGGATGAAACTCCTCTTCTGGAGCGAAAAATCGTAGCGTATTAAAGTGTTCTTTAATTTGTAAAAATATATTAAAGAACACTTTAATACACACTTTCTCAAAACTACCTGAAATAGTTGTTGACATAGTCAAGAGAGAGTGTTACAATTAAAACATGGAGCAGAAGCATCAATGGTGATGCAGTGGACTGTAAATCCGCCGTCTTTGACACGCTTGGTTCGATCCCGAGATGCTCCACCAAAATTTGAGTAGGTTAGATTGGATAAATAAAGTTAGGAGAACTAACCTATGCCAATCGCCAAATGTTTATGCTGTAGTAAAGAATTTAGATGGATGCCATCGCAAACATCTGGAAATTATTGCAGTCAAGAATGCCGTATAACGCATACGCTTGAAGAAAAAATTTCGTCTGGAAATTACACTTGGGCTAATGCTAGAACTTATTTCAAACGCAATACAGAATATAAATGTTCTGTATGTGGTATAAGTGAGTGGAACGGTAAAGAGATAAGATTACAAATTGATCATATCGATGGAAATAATTCCAATGATGTAATTGAGAACTATCGTTATCTATGCCCTAACTGTCATACACAGACAGACACCTGGGGTGTAAAAAATGTTAGTGAAGAAGGTAAGAAAAGATTAAAAGAAGGCGGCCTCAAAGGTCGTTTGAAACAATTGGAATAGTGGCGCAGTTGGTTAGCGCACATGCCTGTCACGCATGGGGTCGCGGGTTCGAGTCCCGTCTATTCCGCCAAGTTTTATGCACCTATCGTCTATCGGTTAGGACACTCGCCTTTCACGTGAGTAAGAGGAGTTCGATTCTCCTTAGGTGTACCAAGTTATTCCCTTGTAGCTCAGTGGTAGAGTAGTTGACTGTTAATCAATTGGTCCGTGGTTCGAGCCCACGCTGGGGAGCCAAGTTATAGCGGGATGGAGAAGGAGTATCTCGAGAGTCTCATAAGCTCTAGTCCCTGGTGCGATTCCAGGTCCCGCAACCAATATGGGCTGATAGTGATAATGGGAGCACAGGGGCTTTGCAAGCCTTTAGTCGGGGTTCGATCCCCCGTCGGTCCACCATATTTTTTTACCCGGATAGTTAAATGGTATAACGGTCGGCTGATAACCGGCTATTACAGGTTCAATTCCTGTTCTGGGTACCAAGTTTAAGGATGCTAACAGCAACTTCTATAACTTTTTTGGTATAAAAGAAAATGCATCCTGTTTATTGTTGGGGTTTAGCTTAGTCCGGCCTAAAGCACTAGTCTTTGAAATTAGTATCATTGGTTCGAATCCAATAACCCCTGCCAATCAATATCGCGTTCGTCTACTGGACAGGACACGTAGGCTTTCAACTTATGGACACGGGTTCGAATCCCGTACGCGATGCCAATTATGCCGTGGTAACTCTCTGGGTAGAGTACCTCACTGTCGATGAGACCTAGGCGGGTTCGATTCCCGTCCACGGCGCCAGTTTTTATTTTTAGGAGAATGACATGAAACGTGCTAAACGTTAGTGTCGACTCGGATCCCGTATTGGTCCTAGTCGGCACATTAAATCAATTAATTACGACAACCCACTTGTAGCGTTAACGGTAGCGCACTTGACTCTTAATCAATGAGGTGTCGGTTCGAATCCGACCGGGTGGACCAATATGGGAGTATAGCTCAACTGGCTAGAGCAACCGGCTTTTAACCGGTAGGTTCAGGGTTCAAGTCCCTGTGCTCCTACCATATAAAAACATATTCGATGTAAGACATAGTCTGCATAAGGCAAGACCACCGTCTTTCGATGAAAACGGTCCGAGTGTGTTTCTATATGGTAATGTAGCATAATGGTAGTGCACCTCCTTCATACGGAGCAAGGTGAAAGTTCGACTCTTTCCATTACCACCAAAATCTATTCCATCTTAATATTCTTGGCGAGTATGCCCGGCTGTTAACCGGAGAAGGTTGGTTCGAATCCAACAGATGGAGCCAAACAATTTGGGGGCAGTAGTGGGCTACGGGTAACCCTTGCAAGGTTGCTGACTAGAAGGATTCGATTTCCTCGGCCTCCACCAATTTTATCTCTCTAAAGCGTTATCAGGTTGCGTACACGGTTTGGGGCCGTGTGGTCCAGGTTCGAATCCTGGTAGGGA
>Ga0208257_1000387_pt1 | contig 13462 bp, 6 predicted proteins | sample CryBogCBH10Sep07_FD_184610 | JGI IMG/M metagenome (GOLD analysis project Ga0208257, IMG submission 184610) | Freshwater microbial communities from Crystal Bog, Wisconsin, USA - CBH10Sep07 (SPAdes) | ecosystem: Environmental > Aquatic > Freshwater > Lake | place: Crystal Bog, Wisconsin, USA... | reverse complement strand
AAATATTTTTTAACAATTAGATTTTACTGTTGTAATCTTACCACTTGAATTTATATTCCAAATTGTTCCTGAATTGATGTCGTAAATTGTATTGTTTGTTGTAATAGTACCAGCTCCGCTGTAAATTACCATACCCGCACCTAATTGATTACCAGCAGCAACATAATTGTTATAGTCAGGATTTAATAAGTAAACGGTATTACTACCTGATGGAGTACATGTTAAATTATTACCAATTTTAACTGCCGTAATAGCTGTATATCCACAAACTGAAACTGAAGTATCAGAATGAATTACAACACAACCATTCGCATCCGTTACTTGTACCCAATAATCTGTTGATGTACATGGAACATTTGTAAATGTATATGTTGTACTATTGGCTACACCTGTTGCGGTTTGTACTAAATTATCTGTTGAGTAATCTGAGTATGGAAGTGATGTATCCTCATATAATCTCAATGTTTTAACTCCTGTTCCACCTGCTACTGTAACACTAATTTGTCCGTTTCCTGAACCGGTATCATAAGACTGTACTGAAATTGTACAAGTTTGTGCTGAAGGTTGAGTAATGTTGAATGTATATCCATTACCATCATAACATCCATTACTATCTTTGATGAAAATTGTATATGGATTTCCAGCAGGACTCAATGAACCAAATGTTTTTTGTTGAGTTGCAGATATAGGATAATAATTTAAATTATCAATTGAAGCTTGGTAACCTGTTCCACTACCTCCTGAACCACCTGATACTATAATTGCCCCATCTGAACCACCGTTACAACTTACATTTTGTTGTGTGAATGTTGCGTTTGGTGTTGTTACTGCAAATGTTGTTGAAGATGATGTTGCGGTACAACCATTACTATCTTTAACCGTAACACTATAAGTACCATTTCCTAAACCTGTAAATGTATTACTTGATTGGTATGCTCCACCATTCAATGAATATGTATATGTTCCTGTTCCACCACCCGCAGTTGCTGTAACACTACCATTACTTCCATTGAAACATGTATTTACAGTTCCTGAAATTGAACTTGTAACTTGAGTTCTTGCTAAGTTTCCAACTGAAACTGACGCTACAGTACCTACTCTATTATTATTTCTAACATAACCTGTATATGTACTACCCGCTAATGAACTAAATGTTGCTGAAGATTGCCATGTAACATTATCTTTTGAATATTCATATGGAGCACCATTACCACCACTTGCACTCAAAGTAAATGAAGCATCGGATACTCCATAACAAGATTGTAAACTTGAACTACTTACCGAAACTGTAAGAGCTGGTAATGAAGGTGTTGGTGTTGGTGTTTTTGTAGGTGTTACCGTGTTTGTAGGTGTTTGCGTATTAGTTGGAGTAGTAGTATTAGTAGGTGTTGGTGTATTAGTTGGTGTTTTTGTATTTGTCGGTGTAACAGTATTAGTAGGTGTAACCGTTGGTGTAGATGTATTAGTTGATGTAATAGTATTTGTAGGTGTTACTGTTGGTGTAATAGTATTTGTAGGTGTTACTGTTGGTGTAATAGTATTTGTAGGTGTTACTGTATTCGTAGGGGTAGGAGTTGGTGTAGATGTAGGACAAACTCCTATTGATGATAACCTACCGTCACTTCCTGAAACTTGATAAACTTGTCCGTTATTTGAATTAGAATAGAAACCATTACCTACTTGATTTGATAATGATGGGCTATCCCAAAATATTGTTACACCTGTTACTAATGAACCCGTATAATAAATTGTTGAAGTTGTTGTTCCCGAACATGCAGCGTTTTGTGTCGATCCTGAATATCCAATAATTGTACTAAACACAGGTGTAGAAGTTGGGGTAATTGTTGGTGTAGGTGTATTTGTTGATGTTGGTGTAGGAGTTGGAGTAGGTAATACTATAGTTTGAGTTAAATTTAAATTATTAATCCTATTAACCACAACAACTGAACTTGATCCATCAGGTACTATTATACCAACACCCGGATATGTTGTAACCGCACTATAAGGTAAATTATTTGCAAAACCTGAACCATCATATAGATATAACAAATTATCAAGAGTCGTAGGGTCATCATGAAAAACATCATAAGGACCTTGCGAAGTTCCTGAATCCATATATAAGTAAAAATAATTTGTCATTTTCTATTTTATAAATATCTTTTTTATTTCATATCGATATCACCCCAAAATTGGTTGTGAGGAGTTATTGTTTGCCAACTATTACCATAATTTAAACTTCTATACATGTGCGAACTTTGACTATTAACCGCAGTCATTGTCGCACCATCAGGTGAAACAGATACACCTGTAAAGTGACTATTATTAATTGACTCATATAAATTATCCGACCATGTTTGTCCGTAATCAATTGACCTTTGAATTTTTGCACCGTTATTACCACCAGCTGTAGCCGCTAATTGATATTTTCCATCATCTGACATACTAATTTTATGATTAAAATAATACAATTGTTGTGTTTGTTTTAATATCCAAGTACTACCATAGTCGTTTGACACATAAATTTGATATCCATTAGTTGCGGTTCTTATACTACCATCTGCAGACATTCTAATTCCAGCAAATCCAATACCATTTCCTGTATAACCACTTGTACTTGTTGATGTCCAACTATTACCGTAATCACTCGATTGGAATAACATATTATTATATTGATTAGTTACCGCAATATATTGACCACTTTGTGATATTGTTGCTCTATTCCAATTTGCATCATTTAATACATTATTATAATTCAAATTAATTCCACTTACTTGGCTAAATGAAAGTCCATAATTTGTTGAAATATAAACTCCACGTAAACCTACCGAAACCACATATTGACCAAGTTTAGAACATACTATTTGTCCCATATTTTCACCTGAAAAATGTGCTACTTGTGTAAAACTTGTTCCAGCATCATATGATGCATAGATATATTCATTAACGTCAAAATTTGAACCTACAATTGAATATATTGTATTACCTCCATTTATTATTGTTGCACTTGTGAATGTATATGTTGCACCTGTTGTTGGTCCATTCCAAATAGACCATGTATTACCGTTATTATGTGACCAATACAATTTATTATAATTCCATGGAGGAAGTCCAGAATTCAAAATTCCACCTGTTGCAACAATATTATTTACAAGAGGTGTGTATGAAGATGGAGTTGGAGTTGGTGTTATAGATAAACCACTACATGATGAACCATTATTCGTAATTGTAAATGTTGCCGGATTTGGTACAATATCTAAAGATTTAACAGATGTTGGATCTATACAACCTGTTAATACTGTAGTGCCCACACTAACAGTTAATACAGTGTTATAAGCCTTTCCTTGTTCTTGATAGTGTATTTGACCTGCAACAGTAACATTGATTGTAATACCTGTATTATATACTGGTGGTGTTGATGTGGGAGTTGGTGTAGGTGTTACTCCTGTTATTGGAAGTAACACAAAATGGAATGATGTATCTACAGTTGAAGTAGGTGTAATTGTTGGAGTTGGTGTATTAGTTGGTGTTACTGTATTAGTTGGTGTTATAGTATTTGTAGGAGTAGGTGTATTGGTTGCCGTATTAGTTGGTGTTACTGTATTAGTTGGAGTTACTGTATTAGTTGGAGTTGGTGTATTGGTTGCAGTATTAGTTGGTGTTGGGGTATTTGTAGGTGTGTTAGTTGGTGTAGATGTTTGAGTTGATGTTACACTTGGTGTTGGTGTTGGTGTTAAATCAATTGTGTTACAACTTAATAATTGAGCAATACCTGATGTGTATACTCCGTTACTTGTAATTGTTTGAACGTATGTAAATGCTAATGTATTTAAGTTTACAGAATAAACTGCTGATGTCCAATCAGTCATTACATATAATGTATTTCCAACAACAAATAATGCTGAAGGTTGTATATTATATGTTGTTCCTGCGTTAACGTATGTACCAAAATTAGTTGATATTGGACTTTGATTTCTCAATGTTCCATCACTTTCAAATTCACCTAAATAATATGTTGTATATGGACTTGAATAATATAAAACAGTTGTTCTACTTGTAGTTGGATTATAAAGAATATCACCAATTACATATGACGTATTTGGTGTTGTGGGTAAATCAAAGAATTTAGTAAATACAGCTGTCGATGTTGTAATATCTACAGTATAAATTGAAGAACCTCCAATTAATAATGTATTAGCATCTTTCATTTCCATTCCATATACAGCATCTAAACCTGTGTAAGTACTTGCATTAAATGACCAGCTTCTTACTTTTGCACCCGTAACAACAAATGGTAATAATGAAATATTATATTCATTAATTGTATAACCTGTAGGATTATTAGAAGAATCTGTATTACCAACTAACGTATACAATTTTGTACTTGTCATTGCAATATCATATGTATTTGCATCTCCAGTATCATATATAAATGTATTACTATTATTTAATACATTATATTCATAAAGACTACTTCCGTTATTTCTAATTACTTGACAGTTATTAAAATAATTTCCCGAAGTTGGAGTTGGTGTTTGAGTTGGTGTTAAAGTATTGGTTGGTGTATTAGTTGGTGTAATAGTATTAGTAGGTGTAACTGTATTTGTTGGTGTAACTGTTGGTGTAACCGTGTTTGTAGGTGTAATTGTATTAGTTGGTGTAATAGTATTGGTTGGTGTAATAGTATTGGTAGGCGTATTAGTAGGTGTAACTGTATTTGTTGGAGTAGATGTATTGGTAGGTGTTACTGTTGGTGTAATAGTATTGGTTGGAGTAACAGTTGGTGTTACTGTTGGAGTAACAGTTGGTGTTGGCGTAGGTGATGGTACCACATTTGGTGGTGGTGGAATAAAAGAAAAATTACCAATAATATTAATCGCCATAGACTATAAATACAAAAAAAAAGGAGATTTTTGTAGTCTCCTTCATTTTATTTTTAATATGTTTATTTTATCCTATATATGCTACTGAAAAATTATCATTTCCATCGAAACTTACTGAACCTAAAGGAACAACAGCATATAATGTATCACCAACAGCTAATTTAGTGATTGTTGATCCACCAATGTGATTGGCAGTTGTATTTGCCGCCCATTCTAACATAATTTGTGTTGTAATTGTGCCACCACTATTTTTTCTTACAATAACCTGTGCGGAAGGGTCAGCGTTACCTGCACACCTTGCAACTATATTAACTTGATACAAACCTGCAATTGGTGCGGTAAATGTACCATTACTATTATTCCATGCATTACCTTGATTATAATCAACTACAGTTTGACTACCTGATAATATTGTTGTTGCGGAAACTGAACCACCTGCACCATAAACTCTAAATGCAGGTCTTTGTGGCATTACTATTGAACCACTAATAGTTAAATTACCTGCGTCGGTGAATGTTAATAATGTACTACTATATGCACTATTAAGTATTTCAATATCACCTGAACCATTTTGTCTAAAATACTTATTTGGTGTACTAATTGAACCTGAAGTATTTGTAATTTTTAAGAATTCATTATATGATGAACCACCTTTTGTGTTATTACCTTTAATCCAAAGTGAACCTGTATTAGAATCTCCACCCATTAAAATTAATGAACCTTTGTTATTTACACTAATAACGTTGTTACTACCTGTTGTAGCAACATCCATTAAGTTAGCGGTTTGTCCTGAAGCGCCAATAACACCAAATACTGCTTGAGTACCTGTACCAACATTTATAGCCTCCAATGTGTGTGTTGATGGTGGTGTTAAACCATAACTTGATGCATTTGTAAATTGTGATTGTTTTGATACAAATTGTGTTCTATCTAATGCAACATCGGCACCATAAGTTCCTCCAACAAAAGTGGCGTTATTACCTAATGAACCCGATATTTGTAAATAAGTTGTTACTTTATTATCTGTCCATGCACCACCGTTAGAAACAATCCTTAAACTACCTGTACCACTTGCACCATTATAACTTGATAATATAATACCACTTCCATCATTAGTATTAACCATTGTTGGTTGAGATCCTGTTGCTGTCGATTGTATTTGATTTGTTACTGATAATGAACCTGAATAAATTGGTGTTGTTCCTGAAGAACCTGAACTACCGCTTGAGCCTGAAATTCCAGATGTTCCACTTGTTCCTGAAGAACCTGCAGCACCATTACCCGATATTACTTGAATATCAAACCATGGATATGATCCTGTTGTTGCAAAATCGGTATTACCACCTAAAGCACTAATACCTGATATACTCGAAATTCTATATGAAACAACCGTTGAACCTGTTGTTGTTAATATGGCTTCAGAAAATCCACCCATTGCACCATAAGCAGCATTATTTGTTGGTGTATAAATTTCACTTTGATTACCAATCCAAGTAGAAGTATTTTCATTATACCAACATAAACTTAATGCACCAGCGGCACCGGTAAAACCTGGCACATGTGCAATTAATCTATATGTTTTACCTGCTGCAAGTGTAATTTTTCCTGTTGATGTGTTTAAGGAAATATCTGAACCTGTGTAAATATCTGTTTGTGTAAAGACAACAGTACTACCAGTTGTTAATCCTGTTGTTTGTTGTGTTGAACGAGAACCTCTTGCGAAAGATGAAATAACACCTATACCCGATGTTCCACTTGTACCTGAGGTACCAGTACCACCTGAATATGTTGTACCATTTATTAATAACGAACCGGTTAGATTTATACTACCTGATAAATTCACTAAACCGTTTAAACTTGAAAAACTATTACTCATTTTTTATTTAATTTTATTTTTAATATGTTGATATACTAATTGCTATATAGTTACCACTTGGAGTACCTACCGGTAAACCAGAATGAACCCAACTACAAAGATTACTTGTTTGTACTGTATAACTACTACCACGAGTATATGAACCAAAGTATCCATAAACTTGGTATTGTGTTTGTGATACCTGTACCATTCTAAATGAACTTGGTGAACTATAACTACCCCCACCAGTTCCAAGTCTTGAGTTAGCACAAGCTTGTCCCGCACCATACATTAGACCTGTTGAACCACTATATGTTGCCGTACCATTTGAAGCCGACCAAGTTAATTCTGTAATTTGATTTTGATTTGCAACTCCATTATATCCTAAGTGTGATATAATTCTCATATATAACATTTGTCCGCTTTGTACCGTATTCCAAGTTCCTAACAAATACCAACTTGCAGTAGCACTATCATCTGCAAATGTATATGATGGTTCAACCCCTTGGAAACTACCTGTAAGAGTTAAGTTTCCACCAACATTTACATTACTTGTTGTTGTTAAACCACTGATTGATGTTAATGAGAATTGGTTTGCCACTTGAATAATACTTGCTCTACTAAACCCACCACCTCTTTGTTTTGCAGTCAAACCGCTTGTACCACCAACTATTCTAAATTTAACAGTTTGATTTGTATTTGGAGTATAAATAATATCAGATACTATATTATTAACTTCATTGAATCCTGTATTGTATGGATAAGTAACGACTTGTGTATTGATAGCGGTATTTGTTGTCGCATCAACTAATTGTCCTAACAAATACCCATTACCACTATATTCTTGAAATGCTATTTCACTTTGTATTTGATATGTTTTTCCCGCAGTTAATGTAAATATACCAGTTGTATTGTTATATCCAATTCCTGAACTTGATATGTTTGTATCAAATACTATGTCTGTTCCTGATGCTGCAACATTTTGAGTTGAACTATTATTACCAACACTTATATAATCCGTATTTAATGTTCCCGTTGCGGTTGATTGAATTGCAATGGTTGGATTTAATTGTGTAATCTCATAACTGGCATATCCACTACTAACAAGAATTGTATTTGATGTTGTTTGTCTTAATTCATATGTTGTATTAACCGATGGAGTTACATAATAAGTTGCAATTCCTGTTGATGCAACAGGATTAGCACTTGTTGTCATTTCACCAAATCCTTCTACACCTACATAAGCACTATTCGTTACATCATACCATTTAAAAGTGCCCCAAGTAGAATTTGATTGAAATCTTCTAATAATTGCTTCCATTTTATAGGTATTACCTGCAGTCAAAGTAACTTGGGTATTTGAACCTTTTATAATTAAAGAACCATTTGATGCGTTTGTAGTTTGGAAAATTATCGCAGTACCATTACCAACATTACTTTGATCGGCATTGTTTGAAGCGAACAAATAACTACCGTTTACATTACCATAAGTTGTTGGTTGTCCGTTTACAATTACATTACTAAATGAACCTGTTGGAGCCGTTAAAGTTGTTCCACTATATGTTACCCCCGATTGAACGGTTGCGTTTGTTCCTGAACCATTATATGTTATTAAACCACCCGCTGTTGTTCCTGTTAGTGTTACTAAACCTGATGTTCCTGATGAACCACTTGTTCCGGAACTACCTGAACTTCCACTTGTACCGGAACTTCCTGATGAACCACTTGTACCGGAACTACCTGAACTTCCTGATGAACCACTTGTACCGGAACTACCTGAACTTCCACTTGTACCGGAACTTCCTGATGAACCACTTGTTCCTGCTGTTCCACTTGTACCGGCAGTACCTGAACTACCTGATGAACCGGATGTTCCACTTGTACCGGCAGTTCCTGATGAACCTGATGAACCACTTGTACCTGCACTACCTGATGTACCTGAACTACCACTTGTTCCACTAGTTCCTGAACTTCCGTTAGAGCCTGATGAACCTGAACTTCCACTTGTACCTGCCGTTCCTGAAGAACCTGATGTTCCACTTGTACCTGATGTACCAGCTGAACCTGAAGAACCTGATGAACCATTTACTCCCGAAGAACCTGAACTACCATTGGAACCACTTGAACCCGATGAACCTGATGTACCATCTTGTCCCTTTGGTCCTTGTATCTGCCCCATGTCAACCCAACCAAAAGCATCTGCTGATTGAGAAGACGGGTTATAAATCCATAAATGACTTGTATCTTGAACTATGTATGTATCTAAATTTGTTGATGTTAATCCTGTTAAACCACTATATGATGGATATACACCCTTAACTGTTAAAGTTTGTCCTGCAGGTCCTTGTTGTCCTGATGAACCTGAACTACCTGATGAACCACTTGTTCCTGAAGAACCATTAGAACCTGAACTTCCCGATGTACCACTTGTTCCTGATGTTGCGGCACTATACGATGTACCATTTAAATTTAATGAACCCGATAGATTTAAACTACCAGATAAAATTATTGAACCGTTTAAATATGAAAAATTATTACTCATTGATTAATTAATTATGTCATTCTTATCATTATGAAATTTCCATTTCTATATAAACCACCTAATGGTACACCACCTGTTGCGGCATCAGCGTCATTTGTAAAGTTCAATGAACCTGATACTTGTGATAATACAACATAAGAAGTATTTGTTAAAGAACCACTTATATTAACATCATCATCAAATTTAGTATCACCTCTAAATTCATATGTAAAACCACTTGAAGGAATTGTACTTGCATTATTGTCTAAAACATCTGTTCCAAAACCTATAGTACCATCATTATATATTGAAATCGATGATGAATTCCACATGTTACCACCAAATAAATGTAAATGTCCGTGGTCACCAATACCTGTTGAACCAACATACATATCATTAGATTGATTGAAAAGATAACCATCACCACCAAAACCAACTTGTCCACCCGTATAATTTGATGAATTAATACCTAAATCAACATATGACGAACTTTCCGTTGAATTATCATTCCACAAAATCAAATCCGCCGATGAATTTGAACCGCTTCCAAAATTTATTATATTAACTTCAGCATATGTATCTTGTTGTGATGTTTGAAATGTTGCTATATTATATGAATTAAGAGCATCGACCATTAATCTTTCAGGTTGATGTGAATTGTAAGCATTGGTACCTATTCCAAAAGTTGTATTGTTATTTACAATATTTACAATTGTTGAATTTTTTATTGAACCTGTGGCATCATAATATGCAACGCTATTTGTTTGTCCTGTATTAACATTAACATTACCAACTAAATGTTCTTTAGTAACTTTATATGTTGTAGTTTCACCACTATTATTTAATACAAGATATGTACCTGAAGTATTTCCTGTGTAAAGAGGTAGTTGATTTATTTGTGTGTTTGCCATTTTATATTATTTTTTAATGTTGAAATTCTAATCCATCACCATTTTGTGCGGTTAATATATTTCCATCTTGTAATAAGATAAAATATTGTACCATAGCACTTGGAGTAGGTGTTGGAGTTGGAGTTATTGTTGTTGTTGAACTTGGTGTTGGGGTTGGTGTAGGAGTGGTTGGAGTATAGTTTGTCCAATGTCCGTTATTAACTAACCAATTATATGCATCATTCATATCCGTAAATGGTGCTAAACCATTTCTTGCCGGTAATAAATTTGTTAAATAAATTAAATCATCTGTTGAAAATGTCTTTAGACCTATGAAACCTAATGAACCATAAACACCAGGAATTTCTGATGGATGTGTATTTGATGAATCAGGATAAACTATAAAATAACCTAAACTTTCGTCAGGACCCATCCACCATTTAAGTCCACCATAATCAGCACCATAATCTTCTGATATATTACCAAACGCAATATGTCCATATTGAGTTGTACCATATATAGGAGTGGTACTTGGATTATAAGCGAAAGGTCTTGTAGTTGCCATTTTTTTACTAATAAATATCTAAAAAAAAAGAAGGATATGAAATCCTTCTTTTTTTATTTTTAATATTTGGCTGCTAATGCTAGTACTCTATCACTCATGATAGTATTACCATTTGTAGTTGCTGACCATGTATTACCATCAGTTGATGTTGCTAATTGATTTGTTCCTATACCACCTGCTATCCATTTAGTACCAGCCCACGTTACAGAATATGCTTGGAATGAAAATATTGTATTTCCGTTTGTGGCACCTGACCAAGTTATACCATCAGAAGAATATGCCAATGAGTTTGTACCTTGTCCGGCAACTACCCATTGTGATCCGTTATAGGAAATATCATAACCTGTACCTGTAATTCTATTATTTCCACTTGTTGAACCTGTCCAAGTTATACCATCTGTTGAATAAGCAATTCTATTTGCACCTGTACCAACCGCTACCCATTTATCATTACCCCAAGAAACATTGTAACATGCTCCTGAGAATATTGTCCAACTATTTGTTGCACCTGACCAAGTAATACCATCGTCAGAATATGCTATTGTATTTGTATTACCTCCACCTTTTGATGCGGTTGCAACCCATCTATTTCCGTTGTATGCAACACCTAATGGTGTACTTCCAAACACACTTGAGTTTGTGGCACCTGACCATGTTTTTCCATCATACGAATAAGCAATTTTAGCATAACCTGATGAAAGACCAACAGCAACCCATTTACCACCTCCATATGCTATACCTCTTACTTGTGAATTAAAAATTGAATTACCGTTTGTTGATCCCGACCAAACATTTCCATCATAAGACCAAAGTAAATAATTTGAATTACCTCCACCTGCAGTACCACCCGCAACGAACATATTTCCATCAGTTGCCACAGCATAAGCTGGTTGGGTTATAAATGTGCCACCATTAGATGAATTTGTCCAATTATTACCACCATCATATGAATAACTTAATACATTTACACCACCTGCTGCAACGATTACATTAGTCGGCATTGATGTTGCCGAAGGAGTTATTGTTGGTGTTGGTGTATTTGTTGTTGTATTTGTAGGTGTTATACTTGGAGTTGGGGTATGTGTTGGTGTATTACTTGGTGTTACAGTATTTGTAGGTGTAACCGTTGGTGTTGGAGTTGGTGTTACCGATGTACTACTTGGTGTTGGTGTAGGTGTTGAACTCACGCCAGGTGCATTATTAAATGTAAGACTAATCGTAGAACCTGAAACAAATCTTGTTGTTGCTGCTTGTATAAATTGAGCTGAACGAGAAACAGTCAATACTAAGAATTGATTTGGAATAATTTGATAATCTGAAGATGTACCTGAATAAATTGCCACACTACTTCCTTGTATAATTGATATTGTTCCTCCAGATGTATCTAATTGACTAAATTGTGTTGAATAACTTGTTCCATTTCTATCATTGAGACAGAAATATAATGATAATGTACCACCCGTATAGTTTGGACTATATGTTCCTAAACCACCTATAGAATTAATAAATGTTGTATTACCATTACTTGAAGGTGCTGTTAGAACAGTTTGATTGTCAGGTGAATAAAATAACCATTCACCTGAACCACCACCTCCATTTGTTGGAGTTGGCGTTGGTGTTACAGAACTTGCAGTTGGTGTTGGTGTTGGTGAAGGTGCACCGACAATTACGTCAAATGACCCACCTGGCCATGTATATGAATACGTTCCGTTTGTTAAACCTAAGCTTGATAATGTTTGACTACCAAATGTTTGTGTACTTGAAATATTTGTACCTGATGTATAACCCGCAGGAACTATTAAAAAATATGGTGGTGCTGAATTAAATACTACACCAAATACATCTCCACTTGTTGATGTTGATGTTGATCCTCCTCCACCCGAACCAAAACTAGTTGGGTTAGTTGTAAATCCACTGTATTGGTCAAAGGTTGAACCAGTAGAACCCATTAAATACGTAGCAGAATTAACGCCCATTCCTCCACCACCATAAGGACCTGCACCTGCTTGTACAAGAATTAATCCATCTATATTAAGTGATCCTGTTGCCGTCATTACTACATCAGAACCAACTTGGCTTATTGTTACACTAAATCCTGCAGATGTTGGTGTTGCTGAAGGTGTTATTGTTGGTGTATTTGTATTGGTTGGTGTATTTGTATTGGTTGGGGTAGGTGTATTTGTTGGTGTGGACGTATTTGTAGGTGTCACAGTTGGAGTATTTGTTGGTGTTGTAGTATTTGTTGGTGTAGGTGTACTTGTAGAAGTATTGGTTGGTGTGGGAGTTAAAGCAACCTGTGATGTTGTTGGTGTAATAGTTGGTGTCAATGTTGGTGTTGGTGTAGGAGTTGGTGTTACACCCGCTTGTGATGTTGTCGGTGTAATTGTATTTGTTGGTGTAACCGTATTAGTAGGTGTTGGTGTATTTGTAGAAGTATTTGTTGGTGTCAATGTTGGTGTTGGTGTAGGAGTTGGTGTTGTTCCTGCATTCGGTGTTGGAGTAACAGATAAGTAGTTAGTCCAATATCCATTATTCATAACCCAATTATAAGCATCCATATCATTTGTAAATGGTGTCAAACCATTTCTTGCTGGAATACTATTTGCTAAATTGATAAATTCTTCTGTTGTAAATGCCTTAGGTCCCAAAAATCCAACAGAAGCCGTTGTTCCCATTATTTCTGTTGGATGGTCATTTGATGGTTGAATATAGGCAATGAAATAACCTGAAAGTTCATCAGGTCCCATCCAC
>Ga0208257_1000385_pt1 | contig 13526 bp, 8 predicted proteins | sample CryBogCBH10Sep07_FD_184610 | JGI IMG/M metagenome (GOLD analysis project Ga0208257, IMG submission 184610) | Freshwater microbial communities from Crystal Bog, Wisconsin, USA - CBH10Sep07 (SPAdes) | ecosystem: Environmental > Aquatic > Freshwater > Lake | place: Crystal Bog, Wisconsin, USA... | reverse complement strand
CGTTAAAGTAACAACGTTGTTAGTTATATTTCCTATAGCCGTTGATTGTGAACATAAATTTCCATTAACATACAAAGAAGTTTTTTGTGCTACTGGATCATAAGTAGCTACATAATGATTCCAGTGACCTACTAATGTTCCTATTGAAAAATAATAAAAATTTGTATAATCTGTTCCTGAAACAAAGCGTTCTGAGTTAAAAATTAAATTAACTTGATCTGTTGTTAAAAAATACATATTATAACCATCACGTACTCCGCCAACGCTTGTATCTTCGTGATTAAATATTCCTGGATAAGTATTTGATGTTGGGTTAGATGTAATATAACACCAAGATTCCAGTGTATATGGGGAGGTTCCTAAAAATTGAACAGCAGTGCTATTAGAAAAAGAAGCATACTGGTTGCTACCATTAAATGTAATATAACCTAAACCTTGAGATCCGCTTGAACCGCTTGTATAAGAATATGTTGGAGAATAATTAAGTGTTCCATTTAATCCAGTTGAGCTTAGATCTGTCCAGGTGGATCCATTATTTGTAACAGATGCCGCACCACTTGTTTTTATATATCCTGGTGGATAAGTTGTTTGTCTACAAGATCCTCCCCAAATATAAACACCAGAAGTTCCATCACCTGTATTTGTATATGGATAGGTATTGTTGTTTGGATCACCAATTGAAAGCGATAAAACACAGTTACTTGAAGCATTAAATGTTCCTATAACTGATAATTTATACCATCCATTACCAACAGATGTAGCATACTGTTGCGATGTACAAATTAAGCTATTTGTAGATGGATAAACACCATTAACTAAATCAAATACTGCACTAGCACCAAAATATCCACCTTCAACAAGGGCTGGACTGTCAATCCATAAAGTTACATAACGTCTTTCTGCTGCTTTTACATATATAGAAACTTCATACTGTTGTCCAGATGTTGTTGCTGTTGCAGATTGATATATTGATTGTCTTCCGCTTGCACCATTTGAACCTATAAATTTTGATGCATTTGAAGTTCCTGTTGGTGAAGTTGTTGCATTAGATGTAATTGTTGTGTTGGCTTTTGTCCATGATCCCGTTTGAGTAAAGTCTTCGGAATACCAAATAAGATTTTGACCACCATAAGAATTTCCTACTGCTGCATCAAGATTTAACACAGCACCCGATGTTGTAACAACTGCTGCTGTAATAGTATTTGAAGATGCAGATACTGGCGAAGATCCAGCTGAATTTGTTGCAATAACAGTAAAATTATAACTTGAGCCAATAGTTAATCCTGTTACAGTAACAGGAGATGATACTCCAGATCCAACAATATTTCCTGGATTTGAATAAACATAGTATGTTGGTGTAGCTCCACCTGTACCGCCCGCCGTAAACGATACTGTTGCTTGTCCTGATCCCGCCACTGCTGTAACGCCTGTTACTTGTTGTGGGGAAGTTGCTGGCGTAATAGATCCAGATGTTGTTGAATTTGAACCATAATCATTTTTTGCAGTAACAGTAAATGTATAAGATGTTCCAGCAGTAAGCCCAATAAATGTTGCTGTATTTGTTGTTACTGTTTGAGTAAATCCACCTGTTGAAGATGTTACAACATATGAACTTGCAGGAATTCCTGTTGTTGCGGGTGTCCAAGATACTACAGCTCCTGGTTGTCCTCCATATGCTACTGGAGCAGAAGTAACAGTTACATTTGTAGGAGCATTGGGAGCAGTTGCTGCAGATACCCAACCATTTTGAGAATAAAGTTGAAGTTCATTTATATCGGTGTTAAAATAAAAATCACCAATATTTCCTGAATTTGGTCTTGCAGAAGTTGTTCCTCTATTTGGAGTGCTTGCAGATGAACCCAATGCGGTTACATTTTTATCAATAGTCACATAACTATATGATAGCGAACTATTTGGAACATTTGTAGCTCTATCTAGTGGCACCTTTGTAGACCCGCCCCTTCTTTAAGCCTGGGCTTCAGTCCAAGCAATACGACCTTGTACTGTTACGCTGGCTGATGAACTAAGATTTGTTGCGACAAGAGTCAAAACGTCTGGTCCATCTGGATAAATATTTGTATTTGAATAAGCTGGAGAACCAACTCCACCGCCTCCCAAAATTGAGTTACCCAAATCACGTACCTTTGATACGTCAAGGCTTGTAACACCGCTTGTAAAGAATCCTCCAGTTACTTCGCCACCAGCTGTTGTATATGCACCAGATGATCCACCATTTGTAGAATTTGGAGCATAGTCTGCAATTTGTGCAAGTGATGATGTAAGGGTTCCGTAAACGTTACCTACTGCGTTTGTCCATTGTTTTGCACCAAATACTGTTCCACCCGATGTATAGCCAGTTGTGAATGTACTTGCTACAGTAAATGTTGTTGATGTTGGAACAGTAGCGATAAGATATGTTCCGTTATAACCTGATGGTGTCACACCAGAAACGGTGATTGAATCACCAACATTTAATCCGTGTGTTGATGTAGTTGTAAATGTTACAGCACTTCCACTACCAGATGCGGTGCTTAATGAAATTGTTGTTCCAACTGTTGTTCCCAAAAGTGATTGGGAACCTGCAAATGTTTGTCCATTAAGATATGCTCTTACAAGCAAAGGTCCGCTTGTATTAACGTCAAGAGTTCTCAAAACCAACTGCATACGATTCATAAGTTCTCTTTGACCAAATCCAGCACCGATACCATTATCTACTGAAGGTGCTACACGAATTGACATAAGTGCTCTTGTTGCATTTGCGGGAATTGTAATTGGGGTTGACTGTCCATATGTAAACAAAAGAGATTTATCATCATCAAATCCGCCGTCCATAATAACTGAAGTACCCCAGTGTGATATTGAAGGTGCATAAGTTGGAAATGCTAATTCAACAGCAATTGGAGCAGTTGCACTATATGTAAACTGAGTTCCAGTTGATAGTCCCATTGGTGGAATTATAACTGTTGGGTTTGATTGTGCAGCAGCTTGACTTAATGTAAGTGTTGTTCCACTTATTGCAGATATAAATGTATTATCTGGAAAAGCACCATTATATGATGATGTTGGAACTACTCTTTGTCCAACTTGTAGTCCGCTTGATGAAACAACAGTTGCAAGATTAGACCCAGATGCAATTGTTAGGGCTATAGAAGCGTTACCAGCCTGGCCACGTGTAGCACCAGTGAATGATGTTGCCGTTGTGCCTGTATAGTTAACATATTCATAACCACTTGTAGTATTTCTAATTACAATAGTTCCAGCTGATGGGAACTTTGAAGTATCAACTACGTTAATTGTTGAATCTGTTGCAGCAACAGTTGAAGTAATATATGTTGCTGGAGGTATTGTTGCAGATTCATATCTTCCTGGAAGGTTTCCAGATCTTAGGAATGCCTCAGAGTTAACGTTGTTGTTTGGCATTCTGTGGCAATATATAATATTTCCATCTGTACCACGTACACCGAATCTTACTACACCCGCTCCATACCATGCAAAGTCAACAAACCACATTTGCATCTTTGAAAGATCAATCTTATAACCAGAAGGACCTGTTCCGTCAAGCTTATCAATATTAAATGAGGATTGTGGAACTCTTAGTTCTTGTGTCTTTGAAACAATTACATAGTTATCTGTTGTGCCACGATACGCTGGTGTAATCTGCAAAGATGTATCAGAAGTAATATCTGTTACACGATATGTTTGACCACGAAGAGCAATTTGATCTCCTGGAATTAACTGTCTTGAAAAGTTAGTAGGGAAGAAAGAGTTTGTTTGAGTAACTGTGTTTGATCCATTTGTTACAGAAACTTTTCCAGAAAGCTGAAATGTTGAGTTACGACGTACTGCAGAAAGTGTTTGTCCATCATATTCCCAGAACATACCATTTTGTTGTTCAAAAAGACCCATACGGTTTACAGCACCATACCAACCTGTTACTGCAACATAATATGAGCCAGATGCTGGTGACGTAGATGGTGTTGATAAAGCAGTATATTGGAACTGATTGTATCCCAAAACATTTGTTACTGTGAATGTACCGTTATATGCAGTTTCGTTAGCACCAAGAATCGTAACTACGGTACCTGGTTGCAAATTATGCTGTTCACGAGTTTGAACTGTAACAGTTGTACCAGACGATGTTAGTGCATCAAGTTGTAGGTTAGGCTTTAAAATTGTACCTGTTGAGACTTGAATTCCCTTACCTGATTGATAACGGAAGTAACGACGGGTTTGGCGAATAGATTGTTCAAAGTTGGATGTTCCATTTGATGAAAAAATAACTCCACCATCAAATGGACGGTGCAAGAATTGTCCTTGTGCACGAACATAAATTGCTGCACCTGTAGTTGTCAGTGTTCCAGATGCTGGAACTTGTGAATAACAAGTAAATTGTGTCAAGCTATTAACTGTAGAAACAATGAATGCTCCATTTGGTGCATAGTTTGCATATGCTGCACCAGATGAGAATGTGGCTGCACCAGTTGTTGTGTTTGCAACTGTAAATGTATATGGGCTAGTTGATGTAATAGCTGTAATTGGTACTGAAGTTACATTGTAACCCGCCACTGAAGCACCAGTTACTGTTACAAACTGACCTACTGAAAATCCGTGTGCTGCAGAAGTGGTATATGTAGCAAGTGTTCCAGTTGATGAAACTGCTGTAACTACTGCTGAAGATGTGTTTGCTGCTGTAGTACCAGTAATTGCAACTTCATTACCAATTGATAGGCCATGGTTAATAGATGTTGTTACTGTAATTGCTTGTCCACTCATAGAAATAGTTGGAGATGAACCAATTGCTGCATTTGTATATGTAGCACCTTGATAAATAGCTGTCTTATTAGCATCAAGAATAGATGTAATTGTAGATGTATTTGCTGAACGACCAGTATATGTAAACTGGTTAGCTGAAGGAACTGTATCTACAACATAGTTGCCATTTGCTACTGAAAGATATGTATCTTGTACAACAATTGGCATTCCCGCCGTCAAATAGTGCGGGGTTGAAGTATTAACTGTAACAGAACGAGATCCTGTTGGCATAGCAATTGATGCAAGGTTAGAAATATTTGGAACAACCTGATATCCAAATGGACGGTTGTTAATCATAGTTAGGTTTTCCCACTTAGATACCTGTGTACCATATTCAAAGTCGGTATCAATAAGGGCTTGTGGCGTAGATGTTCTAAACTTTCCTACAGGATCTGTGAAAGAATCTTCTGGTCGGAATGCTTCTGAATATTCATCAACAACAACTTGAATCTTATCTGTTGAAGACATTGTTGTGGTGTTATAGTTAAGTACAATGGTAGTAGTGCCAGTGGCACCGTTCATGCTAGTTACATAGGAGGTAGCTTTTAAGCTTGGGTCAGAAAAATTATAGATTACTTGATTTTGGGTAACGTTTGTAATAAGAAGCAAACGCTCTTGTGGTATATAACGATTTGGAACCGTTAATGTTTTTGTTGATGGACTAAATGTGTATTGTGTGTCCAATAAAATTTTTCTTGCCATGTCTTACGCTCCTAGTAGTATGTCCACTGCCTTAAATGGATAGATTTTTGTAGTGCTATTTGTTGTATTTCCCGTCATTAGTCTTCCGTCAAATGTTGAACCTGCTGGCGGTACTTCAGAAAACATTATATTGCCATCTGAATTTATCTGGAATCCGCTTCTAGGATACATAGACTGCCAAACATATTCTGGAAAATCCACTGTTTGTAGTATACCATTAACGGTAATTAAAAGCCTAAATGGGTTTGATACGGTTAATGTAGATCCTTTATAGGTGGGGGTAAAAATTGATTTAATCCCGTCAAATTTTGTTTGGAGGGAATCAAGAGGGTATATCTCAGCTGTTGCTGCACTTGCTACATCTCTGGCTCTTGTCATGATATGTCTATTATACCGCCCATCTTATTTAATTATGAACCATAATATGTTGGCATCAAAAAGTTTGAAAATCCATCATAAGTATATTCAGCATTTCCAACTGCTCCACTTGAGCCATTTCCATCAGTTACACAAACATTTTTAAAATAACCCACATATGTTGCTGTTGCATCAGCTTCACACACAAAATTAAAATAATTTACTGCAAGTCCGATTGTACTTCCGCCAGTGGATGCAATTATGGGTACTCTTCTATGGTACCATTTTCCATAATCATATGGAGACAAATCTGTTCCTGGATGACAACTTAATCCATTTTGATCAGTAGCTCCGCTATCTCTTAACTCACCATTTGACCAGTGTACATCCATAGCTATACCTGTATATCCAGCAGTTTCATTGTAGACATCATATTCTAAATAATCGCCTGCTTGTATTGTATATGATCCACCAGGTATTGGAATATACCCGTAGGTATATGAGTTTGTTCCAGATCCGTTAGAAACTATAGAAAAAGACACTCTCAAATAATCTGAAATAGCTTGAGAAGAAATTGTATTAGATCCGTTTGAAGAAAATTGTATACCCAATGTTGGGTTTGCATCTGGATATACCCATAGTCTTTTACGCACAGCCATTTTAGAAGTTTCCTAACCTTGCTATCATATCCCACTTTGTATCTGTTGCATTATAAACAAAACCAAGATACAAAGTTTTATTTGCAACAGTTGCAGTTGGAAAAGCCAAATCTGCAGATGCCCTATAGATAGAGTTAAATGCAAGTGTTTGTGCAGTTCCATTATCTTTAATTCTTATCAAAAGCTGTTGTCCTTGCGTTGGTGTTCCTGAAGGTGCTGCAAATGTGGCAGCTGATGCAAGGGCTGTTACCAAAAAAATATCATCTGTAGTAGAGTTTGGTGATGGTGTTGAGCTTGTAGTAATTGAAGTTACTCTTTTATTTATTTTTCCAGACAAGCCGTAGTTAAAAGTAGCCAGTCCACTTGAGTTAATTGTTACCGCAGAAACACCATTTGTTATAAAAAAATTATGATCTGAAGCATAGTATTGTAAACTTTTCCAAGCTGTGTTTGGTGCTAATGAAACTAGCATTGATGCATTATTTGTTGAATTATACCCGATTCCTAGTCCCGCACCAGTTGCTGAATCAGGATTTCCAAATATAGCATAGGTGGTATCCCAAGCAGCTGGGTTTACGGTTGAGCTTGCAAGTTTTACACTAAGTTTTCCTGCTGGTGTTGTATTTGCAATTGCAACATTTCCAGAACCATCTATATTTAATGCTCCAGATGTTGGAGCTGATCCTCCATTACCACCAAATGATAGTAGGTTTACTCCAGATATTGCACTTATCCAAAATTTAGATTGTGAACCAGATTGAATACCAATATTTGTTTGAGCGGTTCCGCCACCACTTGCATTAATGCCAATTCCAGGGATTCTTAATGCTGTAATTGATGAATTACCTAGTGTTATTTCATTTGACACAGTTGCAGAAGAAGATGAAGCATTATATCCAATAATTATATTGTTTGAACCTGTTGTTAAATTATTAGTTCCTGAGTTTGCAGCACCACTACCAATAATTACATTTTGAGTTCCAGAAGTTACTTGTTGCCCCGAAAAAGCACCTACTGATGTATTGTCAGAAGCCGTAGTGCTATTATATAAAGACTGTGGGCCAATTCCCACGTTATTTTGTACTGTTTGTCCATACTGTATTGCACTAACTCCTATAGCAGTATTGTTACTACCAGTTGTAACACTTGCTAAAGCTTGAAAACCTAATCCTGTATTCCAATTTCCAGATGTGTTTGCATTTAATGAGTTGGTGCCAACTCCTGTGTTATATTGTCCAGTATTTAATGCTAAAACATTGTACCCTACAGATAAAGCATTAGTGCCTATTGAAGAAGTTTGCCCATATAATGTTCCAAGTGTAGTTGGTGTTGCTTGAGCTACAGTTATGGATCCGCCATTTATTGTAAAACCTGTTGCATTAACAACACCATTTACATCTAATTTTACTCCTGGAGTTTTTCCAATACCAAGGTTTCCATTAACGTCTACTTTTAATAATGTAGTTCCACCTGAAGCCAAAGTATTAATATTTAAATAATCTGTTGTTTGAGAAGCAATACCATTTATTACAAGCGGTATTGTAGATGTTGAAGAGGTGGTAATTATTGTGTTTGATTCTGACGGAGAAGATAATGTTTTATTTAATAATGTTGCTGAAGCTGATCTTTCATTAGAAATAGCAGTTGCAACCTCTGCATCTGTTGCTATTGGTGTTGGTTTTGAAAATTCATCTGCAATATTTCTATTATTAGTCATTATTCTCCTATTATATCAATTATTCTATAAATTCTATCCATTGTAATTTATCTTCGTCCCAATAATATGGTTTACCATCTGTAGGACAAGGAACTGGTGAATCCCAATACCATCCCAGCCCATTATGAACTTTACTCCATGATGGGAATGGTGCAGGAATATCTTCATATTGAATATGTGTAGAACCTGTTTCAGAAACATTAACTGTAGGATCTGTTGTTGGTGTGTAACTTGCTAAATTATCATTATTCATTTTAATTAGGACCAAGCATAGTATCTAACTACGATTGCTCCACTTCCCCCGTTTCCTCCGACTGGTGATACTGCTATTGAATTTGGATACTGATATGCTGGTGCACCGCCACCACCACCTGTTCCATTTGTTCCTGCTCCGCCATTAAAGTATGATGTATATCCGTCAACTAAAAAGCTTACTGCTCCAGTTCCGCCACCACTATATTGTGCTCCTGGCAATAATCCTCCAGTTGAGGACTCTTGATTTGAACCTGAGTGTACGTAAGAAGCAGGTGTCATCCAAAATCCATTTGACAATGTTCCAGTTGGTGCATTTGTAACAACATATTGAAATACTGTTGCAGAAACAATTCTTGAAACTCTCCATAAACCATTTGGAGGGTTTGATCCAGAACTAGTAACTGCATATACTCCTATTGATTGTCCAGCATATTGAATTCCATGTGCAGTTGGACAAGTTACTGTAATTTTTGTTCCAGCATAAGTAAATGTTGGTGCTACTCCAGTTAAAGCACCATATATAACAATACTGTTCATTGCTGTACCTATTGGAGTAAGACCTCCAGTATTTGTAATTGTAAAAGATGTTGTTGTTGGAACAGTTGCTACTGCAAAATTTCCTAGTGGTGCATTTTGACCACTCATAAGAAGTGTTCCGCCTGAAACAGTTCCTGTTGGAGCTGCATTTGCAGTATATGTAAATTGTGTTGAAGATGGTGTTGATGCTACAGTGTATCTTCCATTTGGAGGATTTGTGCTTGCAGTTGTACCATATACATAAACACTTCCTGATGCAGAAAGTCCGTGCGGACTGCTAGTATTTACTGTAATTGAAGTTCCTGAATAACTTACAGATGATATTGCAACATCTGTCATATTTGTTTGTTCTAATCTTATAATAGATCCAACCGATAGCCCGTGTGCTGAAGCAGTATTTATTGTTACAGTACTTCCAGACCATGTTGATGATGATGCATTTACAGCAGAACCACCACTAAGAAGTGTTTGAACAGATCCAGCTCCTCCCGAACCATACATTGTTCCAAAATATGTTAATCCTGGTCCAGCTGCTCCTCCGCCTTGATCTCCACCATTACCACCAGACCCACCAGCACCTCCGCCACCGCCTGCAGAAAAGATTCCAAATGAACTGTCAAAACCATCTCCAGAACCGTTTCCTTGTCCTGCTATTCCAGTTGTAAATAAACCATTTTTACCAGAGTTATTATGACCTCCAGCACCCGCCGATCCACCATTTGATGGAGGAACACCAATTGATCCATAAGTTGTTATTGCACCATTTGGTGCGGGATTAACAGTAAGTGTTAAAGCAGTTGGAGTTGGTGTTGCTGTAATAGGCCATGAATTTCTAAAGAAGTATTGATAGTTTGGTGTATACATATTTGTTGTAGCTGAAGATGTATTTCCAATTAAACATTGTAAGGTACCTGAAGTTATTGTGCCTGTTGGAGCATTTGTTACTGTATATGTAAACGTTGTTCCAGATGCTGATGCGAGATAAAAATACCCATTAGGAGCATTTGTAGATGCTGTTGTTCCTGAAATTTGTACATATTGTCCTGTAGATAACCCGTGTGCCGTTGAAGTTGTTCCTGTTACAGTAGTTCCACTATTTGTAAATGTAACTCCAGTAAATTTAGGATTATAAGGTCCATTTGGAACAACATATGTAAAGCTTGTGCTTGATGGCAAAGTTTTAATAAAGTAATTTCCAGTAGGTGGGTTTTGCACAGAAGTTACAGATGCAATGTTAATTGATTGTGAATAGTCTGCATTTAGTGTTAATGGTGTAGGAGTTGATGTAGATGCAGTAATTAAACATCCCATTACATCTCCATTTGAAATTGTTCCCGTTGGAGTTGCCGTAGATTGCCATGTCCATTGGTATGGTGTTGGAGTTGTTAAAACAGTTCCAGTTTCATTTGGCGGATTTGTAGTAGCTGTAGCATTATAAACAGTAAACGTATCACCAATATTAAAACCATGCGGAGTTGATGATGTTATTGTAATAACATTTCCAACATTTGTAATTGTACATCCATATAATTGTGTATTAGTAAATGTCATGCCATTAAAGAATTGCTGATTAGTTGGTCCATCAAGATTTGAAAGATTAGCTGTTGATGATCCCACAATATCAAGATAAGCACCAACTGTAGCATTATGTGTTGCTGCTGTTCCATAATTACTACTATATGCGGTTATAATTGTTACATCTGGCAATGCAACAGTTCCATTTGTAATAGTTCCTGTTGGTGCTACTGGTGCCGTAAATGTAAATGTGTTTGAAGTTGGAACTGTAACAACAGTAAAATATGTTCCTAACGTGTTTGTTGAATAGTTATTTGCTACGTTATTTGGCGGATTTGTTGATGCTGTTGTTCCAGCAATAGTAAATTTTTGTCCTACTGAAAGTCCATGTGCAGTATCTGTTTGAACTGTTCCAGAGGATATTGTTCCTGTAGGTTCATTTGTTGTTGAAATATGAAAGTTAAACTGCGTTGTACTTATAATATTACTTACAATCCAAGTTCCATTTGGAGGATTGGTTGAAGCAGTTGTACCTGATACAGTAATTCTATTTCCAAAAGCTAATCCGTGTGCTGCTGTAGTTGTGGCCGTTACAAGTTTTGTTGTTGGGCTATATGTAAATGTAACACCAGTTAAAGTTATTTGAGAAGGTATTGTTGCAGTAATTGTTGTTCCACTATAAGTGAATGCAACGTTTGTTATTTGACGATTATATACAGATCCTGCTACGTTATTTGGTTGTAATGGAAAAGCTGAAGCTCCACCATATCCCCCGCCATATGCAGTTAATCCTCCAAAAGTTGAATTACCTCCGAGTGAAGGAAGTGACAAACCATTTACAACTCCACCCGCACCTACTGATAAACTTATGGATTGATTTGGAGTTACTGGATACGAAGCGTTATAAATTAAACCTCCACCGCCACCTGCACCACCTGTACGGTCAAACCCAGAACCGCCTGGTCCTCCTCCACCAACAACTAGAAGCTCAACGTTTCCTGTTCCATCGGGCGGGGTAAAAGTATTTGATCCTACTGTAGTAAAAGATCTACTTATAAATAATTTTGATCTACTATTTAATCCATATGAGCGGGCTGGCTCTGAACCCATTGTTCCAATTAATGGCATTAGCTAGTCCTCCTATGCAAACTTTAGCTGTCCAGCGTATACGTTATATGTAGCATTTGCAGTTTTAATAATGTTTAATGTATAAATATCAGATGCATTTGTGCTACCCGCTGCTGGTGTTATTCCACCTTGCCATTTTGGAGTTATTGGTGTTCCATCAATTTGAAAAGCTGTTGGGTAATATCCTGTTGAGCCATTTGGAACAATTAGAGCAACGGTTATTGATTGTCCTATTGCTAAATAGGAATTTAATGTTGTTGAAGCATTACCTCTAATATTAAGTGTAAAGTTACCAGTTGTTGTGGCTGTACCAAGCCATACAGATGATGATAATGCATCAACTGTTACAAGGGTATTTATTGCTGTTGATATTGTTGAAACTGATTCAACAGCTGAAGCAAGAGTTGGATTATTAAGTGTTGCAAAGTTTAATGTTTTATTTAGTAATGTTTGTGTTGCAGTTAATGTTGCTGTAACCGATGTATCTACAGATAAACTTACTGTTCCAGAAGTTCCACCGCCAGCTAATCCACTTCCCGCAGTTATTCCATTAATAGTTCCTGGCAAAGAAATTGATCCGCCTAATGATATAGGAGTTCCATTAATAGTAATTGTTGAATTTTGAAGCTGATTGTTAAGTATAACTCCAGTAATTGAAGATGATGGTACTGAAGCAACATTTAAATTGTTGAATGCAGTTACTTGTACAGAATCTCCTGCTACTAATGCTGCCAAACCTGTTATTTGTGATCCATTTGTAGCAACATAATCATAAGATCTTACAAGAAGAACACCGTTTAAGTATACTTGTTCTTGACCTGGAGTATATGAAAGGAATTGTCCTAGGTTATCATTACCAGATAACGTTGTTTCTCCACCAACCGCCGTATAACGCCAAATTAATCCTGATAGAAAACCCTTAGACTGTGGATAACTTTGAATAGTCATTATGAAATCTCAACTCCCGCTATATGAAATTTTACATTCGTTGATGAAGCAAGTCCAGCTAAATTTTTTCCAGTTGACAATGGTTGTCTTGGTTGAAAGTTAACTACAGAATTTGGATCTAACGAAACCGCTGGAATTAAAGTTACTCCATCAAGAGTTATTGTTGCTGTTTGAGTGCTTGTTGGGTCTGCATTAACTATCATTATATCTGTAATAACAGCTATTGTTACAGAAGGGGTATAAAGGGTTGTTGAACTTGTAGAGGCTGCACCTCTAAAAAATAATGTTGGATTGCTAGTTGCCATCAGTATACTCCCATTATGGAATTAATTTCCGTATTTCCACCAGTGCTACTAATTGTAACAGTTGTCTGGTTATTAGCAGAATCATCCGTAAATGTAGCTCCAATTATATTAAGTATCGGACGTTTTGTAGCTGGAGTTCCAGCTACTCCTACAGTTGTTGAAGATGCAAGAGTTTGATAATAAATTGGTGCCCAAGAAGCTGTTGTTCCGTTAGTTGTTAAAAATTGTAATGAATAACCAGTTTGAGACGGTAATGAAACTGGAGCATTTGCCCATTGAACACCATTTCCAGTAGATGTTAAAAGTTGACCTTGAACACCTTGTGTTCCGTTTGCAACAAGTATTCCTTGAAGAGTAGTATTTTGTAAAGATAATCCTTGAACACCAGATATTGTAGTTCCAGATGTAAGTTGAGTTTGGCCTAGGGTTGCTCCAATATAAGATGAACCTTGAATACCCTGTGTACCTTGAACACCTTGAGTTCCCTGCGTTCCTTGTAATCCTTGAGTTCCTTGCAAACCTTGTGCAGTACCAACAGATTGCCATGCAGTTCCATTCCAAGACCACGTGCGATTACCATACGTGTATTGT
>Ga0208257_1000383_pt1 | contig 13598 bp, 25 predicted proteins | sample CryBogCBH10Sep07_FD_184610 | JGI IMG/M metagenome (GOLD analysis project Ga0208257, IMG submission 184610) | Freshwater microbial communities from Crystal Bog, Wisconsin, USA - CBH10Sep07 (SPAdes) | ecosystem: Environmental > Aquatic > Freshwater > Lake | place: Crystal Bog, Wisconsin, USA... | reverse complement strand
CAGCCATCTCTACTCTACCTAAGACCTAGGTCTTTAAGCCGATGTAGAGGGCGAAAACTAGTACCATGAGCAAACTTAGAGCAAGTTTCAAAGCAACCTCTTTAACCTTTTCTGTCCCGTCGTCCACGGGTTTGAAAGGCGACTCCGTCTTTTGTGTTGATTCGCCGCTTGTTGGTAAATTTACATTGAATCCAGGGGGGAGAGTTCCTCCGAAAGTTTGGCGAAACTCGACATCCATCCGAGGTTGGTGTCCTGGTTTTGTTCCGCAGTTTGGCTGGCAGCAGCCTTGATCACAGGGGTACACAAGTCCGTTGTCTTTTGAAACATATGCACAAATTGGGTTGTTTGGGTCCATGGGGTCTGTGAGGCACCCACAACCTTGGGTTATAAATCTGACACTACAGTCTGCGCTCATCTGATATAAAGAAACAAAATTTATAAAGTATAGAATGGAGTACGCAACCCCCCAGAAGCTTCCAGACGGTCGTTACTTTTTGAAGATTACAGGTCAGCGCAAGCAGTTTAATGATGTTACACTTCAGGATGACCTGACAACCAAGAATCTGAATTTGAAGATTAAGGATGATCAGGTGGATTTTTTCAAGGGTATTGATGAGGAGGTTTTGACTCAGGCGAAGCAGTCCAAGGTTGAGTGGTTCGGCAAAGAGCTTTCGGACGAGACTATTCAGAATGCGTACCAGGAGAGCATCACAGACGGTGTTGTCGGGGCTTCCCTGGCGACCGTGAAGGGTGAGTTTATTACCCGGGCTTTTGACCGCCAGCGCAATTCAATTGAGCTTGGCACGGTGAAGAAGGACACCCAGTGCGACATTGTACTCGAGCTGTCAGGCCTGTGGTTCCTGAAAAAGTCGTTTGGTCCTATTTGGCGGGTCCTCCAAGTCCGTGTGAGGGGGTCACCCAAGGCACCCGAGTTTGCAAAGGAGTACCTGTTCGAGGATGATCCAGCCGATGACGACCCAGCAGATTATTTGGACTAGACCAAAGGTCTTGAAAAAATATCGTCATTTAATATAAATGGACCGCAAGAATCTTGTCATCCTGCTTCTGGCGGCAGTGGTTCTTTTTCTGATATTGTCTCCTCGTGCAAGTGGGTACGGTGTTAGCTCTTCCAATATGTCTGGTATTACAGGTGCCAACCTTGGCAACACTCTGTACCAGGCCAATTCTGGATATGACGCCACAAGCAGTGGCGCTATGGCTACCCAGGGCAACCAGACTCTGGGCGACATGAGTAGTGCAGATGTTGAGCCACAGTACGGCGGCACAGACTCTGTGACTGCATCAAGCCTGATTCCCCGCGAGGTGGTTCAGACCGAGGATTTCGGCCAGTTCAGCCCAGACAAGATCCTGACCAACCAGAACTACCTGGACCCACGCAGCCAGATTGGTTACCCAGAGACCATCGGCGGTGTCCTGCGCAACGCCAACCGCGACTTCCGCTCCGAGCCAATCAACCCACGCAACCCAGTGTCCATCTTCAACCTCAGCACAATCCCACCTGACACCATGAGACCCAAGTTTGAGATTGGCGCAGCCTACTAGATCAATTCCGAGGAGTCCGCGTGTTAACCAATTAAAAAATAGAATTAAAAACAGTATATGGCGACTGACGACCGATTCAAGCAGGCGATGACTGAATGGGTTGGAATAAAGAGCCAACTTGCATCAGTTCGCAAAGATCTCACCGTGCTGAACAAGCGCGAAAAGGAACTTCGCGAATTTGTTACTACCCAGATGATCCACCTTGAGATTGACGCCGTCAAGGTGAAGGAAAAGATTAAAGTGAATTTAAAAACAAAAAACACCAGAGGGAGCATCACCAAGGATGTCATCCTGACTGGCCTCAAAAACTACTTTCACGGGGACGAGGAAAAGGCTGCCGAGGTTTTCAAGTACATCCAGGAGGCTGCCCCGATGAAGAAAAAGAGCACCGTCAGCATCTCAGGGCTTAAGGACCTGAGCACCTGAGTACTTAAGGACAAAAAAAGATGGGTGTAAACGACGAGTACTCTCGCGACGCCTATGACTACGAGCTCGCATACGACTCGGACGAGTCTGTAAACAGCCCAGAACCCCTACACCCAGAAGATTGGGAAGTTTGGTACTCCGAACAACTTCTGGATGCATGGATGACCATCAGAGAATATGCAGACAACAACTACCTAGAAGTCCCAGTCACCTACAACCACTTTGTAGATTTCGTCATGAATAGCAACCAGTTTTACACGGAGGAGACCCCGGCCCCCCTCACCCTAATGATGTGGGAAGCAATCAGAAACATCCAAGTCATCCAAGAAAACACAAGTCTTCAAAACTTTACAGGGTGGTCAAACCAATTTTTGTATAGATTAATTAATAATGATTGACATTACTGGTCAGAAGGTTATTGTCCCTGCCATTCTTTTTGCTGCGCTCAGTCTCCCCTATTTCCAATTTAAGGATCAAAAGATGACTGTGTTGATACACGCAGTTGTACTTGGTCTCCTGTACTTTGTCATTTCTAAATTCATAATCAAAATTACAACAACAAAGGCTGACTTGGTTGTTCCAGCAATTTTGTTTTTAATTTTGACACCAGGTGTACTCCTCACACTCCCCCCTCGTGGTGAAATGCCAGTGGTTATCGCTGTTCACACATTTGTGTTTGCAATTGTGTTTGCCACTCTTCGATCCGTGTTTCCACAGTACTATTAAATTAAAAACTGAAATTAGATGAAAAACCTTGCCATAGGTCCAGGGGCTATGGGGTTGTTTGTGTTTATGGGGTCTATGCACAGGCTGCACGAGACTGGACACTTGAAGGATCTAGAAGAGATTTCAGGGGCGAGCGCAGGCAGCCTCTTGGGTTTCTTCTACTTGCTTGCAAAAAGGGACATTGTAAAAGTCCTGGACTATTCCCTGAAAACCCCAATTAAACAAATTATGAAGCCGAATATAAAGAGTTTTTTTAGGGACTTTGGGGCTGTCCCCGTGTCGAAGGTTCGTAAGGTTCTGTCCGAGGCCTGTCTTGAATTTACATCTAAAAATGAAATTACCTTTGAGGAGTTGTATAGGTTGTGTCCCATCAAGCTTCACATAGCCGCCTTTTGTGTTGATCTGAAGCGTACAGACTATTTCAGTGTGGACAAGACCCCCACGATGAGTGTCCTTGACGCAGTCTGTATGTCCATCGCTGTTCCCTTTTTGTTTTCTGTTTCTAAATTCAACGGGTGGCACTATGCGGATGGGGGTGTTGCGGAGGCCCTCCCCTGCGCCCCATTCATGGGAAAACCAAAGGAGGATATCCTCGCGCTTGAACTCGAATTCTCAAACAAAAAGCAAGACATCAAGGACATCAAGCAGTATGGCCTTGAGGTGATGTACACCATACTCCATATGAGGTCTAGATATGAAGTTCCAATTTTAAACATAAATATGGGGGACATGAATATGTTTGATTTCACAATGAATAGTGAGATGAAGATTCGGTTGTTTATGATGGGACAGAGTCAGGCTGTAAAATTTTCTTCTGTAATTTAAAACTGAAATGCGTGCCATTATGCGATCTGGTTACACACAGACTCGAAAGCGCAAGGTGATTACTGCTAAGCGCGGTGGCAAGACCATCCGGTATGTGCGTTCTGCGGGTAAGACTTATGTGCGTCCAACACCTCTCAAGGATGTGGGTGCGGCCGGCAAGGGTCCCAAGCTGATTGGTCCTTTAAAGCACGGTATGTTGACCAAGTTTCACTACCACCCGGTGGAGGGCCCCACATTCAGGAGAAAGGCTCTTACCAAGGCGATCAAAAAGGGCGGGGAAAACCCACTCGCAGTGATGCGCAGACTCATCGCAGTCAGCACATTCACCAAGAGGACACTCCCAAGAGCATCAAAAATCTACAGACAGGACTTTGACTGGGTCAGAAGAATGTTTTTCAAACCAAAGAAAGCAATGAAACAAGACCACGAGCACATGACTGCAATCAAAAAGTTGATGTAAGTCGTTTCAAAATCTGAGCCTTCTCTCGTGGTGGAATACCTCTAACATTCCCTGTTACAACATTCATAGCTGTTCTGTGGTTGAACCCAAGAGCTCTTGTCCTAAAATAGTACTCGACCCTTTCTTTATTCCTAGTGTTAAAGATTAAATTACTAAACTCACGGGCGTTATCATTCGTTAGGTTACGATACATCTTGTTAGCATTTGCGTGACTCAGTTTAAAACCTTTCCTTGCAACATAGTAAAAGAAAGCCTTATTTTTTGTTCCTTTTGAAATTTCGGTTGCATTGTTATGGTTTATTCCTTGGTCTGTGAGAAACTTATATATCTTTTCTGAACTCATCTTACTTAAAACGGAGAAAATAGGTGAGAGTAATGGCGGAGGATGTCCGCAGTATGGCTCAGAGTATCTGGTCTGCCCTAGGTCCTGGATACTCTGAGCGTGTGTACCACAACGCATTTGAAGTTGAACTTAGAAAGAGAAACATACCATACGAGACGGAGAGAATCATCCCTGTAAATTACGATGGACACAATGTGGGGAATGTCCGGTCGGACCTCATCATTGATCACAAAATTGTGATTGAAATCAAGGCGGTATCCAGGATGACTGAACAATTTCGAATTCAAATTCAAAAATACATGGAGTTGACCAATTGTAAAGAGGGGTACCTGATTAACTTTCCAACAGACAAGTCAATTGTAGAAGTTGAGTATATTAGTTAAATCTTACTAGTTGAGCCGAAGGCTCGAGTATTCCGAGCGAAGCTTCTATTCAAGCTTCGCGTCCCCAAGTACTTCGTACTTGATTATTAGACCGTTTTCCAGAATTCCCATTTGAGTTCCTCGCAAATTTTCTTCCAGATTTCATCTTGTGCGTACAATTTCTCTTTTGATTTCAAGAGAGGGAAGCAGGGCAGGTAGTCATCCTCACCAAGGAGTTCGCAAAACTTGTAGAGTACATACGAGTACGACAAAAAATTTTTCCTCTTTTCCGGTTTATGTTTTTCAAAAGGTTTTTGAATTTGGTGGAACATAAGTCTGAGTTTGTCTTCGAGGGGTTGGGGCATAGTCGGCGGTTGAATTCCGTTTAGAATTGTGGTGATGTAGGGGACGTGCTCATAGTACTTGGATTTGTCGAGCTTCTTGAGGAGGGTCTTGACCTTTTCGTGTGTAATTTCAGAAAGATCCTTAATCTTTTGTTTCTTAAATTCATTCCTCAAAAGAGACACAACCTCTTCGGGAACATTTGTCGATTCTTTTGCTTGAAACTGGGAGACCCACTCGTTAAAGTGGTTTTCTCGTTTGTACGAGTACACTATGTTCTTTTCCATCTCTTGCTCCTCCTTGAACCCAACCTCTTCACCGAGGTAATACTCCGTGTACCCACACTCCTTACAAACCCTGTCACTCGTAATCTCGTCAAGAATAAACGAGTACTCGGATTTGCAGTTTTTGCAAGGTAAAAGATCGGGATCTGCAATTTTTATATCAGAATCGTGCTCATCCTCAACCTCCGTCAAGTACCTTTTGAAAATGTCCTTCCTCCGGACACCTTTCTTCGAAGTCACTTTCAGTCCAAGCACAGTCTTGGTCTGAACGGCAGGTGTCTCCGCGTCAATCTGAGAATACTCCCTCAATATAGGAACGGTATCCAACAGATACTCATACAACTCCTCCTCACTCCTACAAGACTTTATCTTTTCCGCATACCGAGCCTCCATGGAATTTATAGATAATTTTTTTTTATTTAACTCTCATTATCGTCAATTTTAGCAGCTAAATAAAACTTCAAATCCCCCAGGTTTGCAATTGTATATCTAAAAATAATTGGCATTTCTTGTGAGTGTGAATTTTGCATAATTTGCACGCTTGAGCACATGCTTGTCGCTCTTGTGTACATGTTGATGTACTTGAGGCTATACGAGTTGCCTACTCTGGGTGTCATCTCGGGGTATTCTATTTTTGTAATTTGGTCTGCGAAATCTCCCTGGCAGCTCAGTTCGAGAATGTTAGAGTCTCTTATGATATTCATATCCGAAGACAGATTCCCCATGTCCCTTGAAATCTTCTGAAAATCAACAGATGGGAGTGTCGTGATGACATCCATCTCAATGTCAGGGACTTCCAACTCATCCTCGTTTATGTCCAACAACTTCAACTTGAAAGCAGTAAATGACTTTTTCGCCGAATTTTCAATTTTAATTTGCATGTAATCCCTCCCCTCAATGTCAATTGTGAGCGTGTCTTGGGAAGTCACCGACTTGAGGAGTTTAAACATATTAGCCATATTCATCCCCGCAACTATCTTTCCAGGGCACTCGTACTCTTCAAAGTTTTCCGCCATAAGGTGCATGTGCACAAGAGTCACATGAGCAGTATCAATCGTGAGAATTCGTACACCTTCATCTGTAAAGTACACATTCACATCATTGATGATATCTTTTAAAACTTCAAATACAGCTTTAAAAGCGGAGGCTTGTATGGTTTTAAGATGCATATAAAACACATGTTACAATACTTTAAGTTATTTCATTGAACTTCTTTTTTGGTAAGCAGTTGAAGGGTTTTCGTTTATTCTCGCCTCGAGTTCGGGGGTCAAGTGGGGTTGGAGACTTGACCCGTATCTTTCAAGGTTGAACACATTGTCAGAAGTGTCTGAGCCGTCTAAATTAAAAGAGAAATTGGAGTTGTCAAAAAACTCTACATCGGAAGGTACCATAGATTCGAGCCAAGCTTTGACTTCAGAACCCACCATCATTTTACCTTCGTTTGTGACCAGAGTTGGGACTCTTGTTATCTTTTTGGACGGGACACCCTGGTCTACAATGTTCCAGAATCTTATGATTGGTTGGAGCGATGGTTCCCTTTCGATGTACTTGAGTACATCCTGGCAGTATTGGCACCTGTCTGAGTAGACGAGGAGTGCCATCTATTATTATGGGGTGAAGTTTCTACTGGAGGTTAGCGCGCATTTCTTTTCGTACCTACAGTATATGGAGAGCTTGATATGGATCCTCCTTGTGGTGGCTCTCTTTTTGCTTTTTTTCTGGAAGCCCCAAGAGGCGTATGACATGGCTTCTGACCAGAAGCAGGGCGTGTCCCCTGACATTATCCAGGCAATCATAGAGGCTGTCCAAAAACAGAGCCCAGATGAAGTCCCCCTCGAGACCCTCTTCATAAACATGACAGGCCCAGACACATTCTCCTCGAGATTTATGTTTTTCAACACCCAAGGCTACTTTGGCACCCAGTATGATGTGCAAGCCAAAGTCGGCGCCGAGGGATCCGTCCAGATCCTGAACATGAGCACATCTGCCCAGGTTGACAAGTACGACGCCGGTTTTACCCCATTCAAACCAGATAGCTACACAGACTACTCAGACATTACCAAAACATCAGAGGCAAAACTCCAGTCTGAACTCACCAACTTTAGAAAAGTCCAACTAGATTCAAACAACAACACAGATGTATTTGCAACCAAAAATGTGGCAAGCAAGTACAACCAAAACATAGAGTCTGACAAGGGTATGCAGAAATTCTTCGCAACCGAGCCCCAAACTTCATTCACAAACCAAGCAACTGCATCCTCCTATGTTCCAGGGCCGTCCCCTGCTCGGGCTGGCGGCATTCTCGCGCCAGGTGCAAAGGTATTTAATATGCAGTAAATGTTAGATGGCTTCAATAGTCTCCGTCAAGGATCTCGCCGAAAAGGACAAGATCCGGAGAAACATCAAAAAAGAAATATACAGAAGCATTCTGGGCCAATTTTCTCGTAAAATTGCGGCTCGGTTTGACCTCGGCGACAAAAAGACAGTCCTTACTGTTCCTCCTTTTGTCGTTGGGTTTCCCAAGTATGACTTGGCAGAGGCGGTGCGCTACATCGGAAGACAACTCGCACGCCTCGGATACAGGGTGAATATGGTGGCACCAACAAGTTACGAAGTCTCATGGGAAAAACTAAAACAAAACGAACCAATCACAGAGGAACTCGTAGAACCCGAGTTTGAATTCCCAAGCCTCATGAATCTCAAAAAGACAGCCGAGAAATATTCTAGGAAATAGTAATGAATAGGAATAAACGAGTTACAATCACTCGTGAAATTAATTTATTTAATAGATTTCTCGACCCACATTTGTACATTCGTGCACATCGGTCAGAAGAAATTTTGATTGTAAATTACTATTATGGTGAAAAAAGTGTTGCTACACAGAGTTGTATGCTGGACGGTAATGAGATATATTTAGAAAATGGTAGAACGAATATGAATTATCGGCGTCAAGGGTTTGGTACACAGATTCGGGCTATTATTCTTTGGTGTGCAAAAAGAGCAGGGTACAAAACAGCATACCAAACATCAATGTTTATGTACAACTCAAACAAATCGAGACCCAGGCCCCCGAGCGCATACATAATGAATAAACTTGGATTTAAAACGGTTCCTCCAACAGTAGTACTCAACAATATGAATAATAACGGAACTGAGCACAGGGTTTTAAATTTGAGGAGGGGTATTCCGGGGGTGAATGCTGTTGTTCGGCAAGTTATGCGTTAAAGATATGGCGTGTCTGTTATGTAATGGCTGACTGTAACGAGGAGATTATCTCTCTCATCAGGCTGCGTATGGAAAAGGGTCGCAAAGAGTACGGGCACGGCATCGTCCAAAACTCAGGATACGATTGGCTCAAAGAGGCTTTGGAGGAGGCACTAGACTTGTCAGTGTACCTTTCTGCGAAATTGATTGAAATCAAAAATGCTAGTAATTATAATGGACATACTTGAGGGTTCAGAGCGTCGATTCACCAAGAAACTTTGTGACTCGATGATTCCCTCCATGATTGAGACCTATTGGGAGATTTGGCTCGAGGCGAAGAAAGAGTCCAAGGGGAAAAACACCACACTCGTCTTCCAGGAACTTTTGCGAAATATAAAAACATGGAACAGCTCGATAAGTTTAAAGCACGCTGATAAAATTAAAAACTCGAATCCTTTGTTCCAGAACTTTCTGGCGGCTGTGTTTATTTGTCATGTGAAGATTTTGATGAATGGAATACGGATGGATAAAAAGCCGAAAAAGGTGGGTCTGAAGCTTCCCCCGCACGATGTGTTTGTTCAGCGTTGTTATGAGGCGTGTGGCGAGGACCTGTATTACCGCCCGACAATCATCACTGACCCCTCAAAGACTGACGATGACAGGAAGAAAGAGTTGACAGACCGATTTGCATGTAAAATTCAGAATGTGATTGAGGAGCTCATTCCGTGGGACACCATCGTGGGTGACCTCAAGCAGGATGCGAGCTTCGACGAGAGTGACCCCGCAGAGGCAGAGGAACAGGAGGAACTCGGTGAACCAGTGGAGGAACCGGACTCGTCAGAACCCCCGCAAGACAGCGGAGACCTCCAAGACATTGCAAACGACTCGGGAGCACAAAACTCAACAGAACCAGTCGCCGAAACTCCAAACGGATCCACCACATACGCAGTCACACCCTCCCTCAAACCACCGACAGTCACAAAACTAAACGAATCGGGAGAGTCCCTGTTTGACGACGCTCGCGAAAAATAAATTTCTAATTTTAAAATGAAATTCATTTCACTTGGATCATCGTGTGGGACAACGACTTTTCTTCAGCAAGCAAAACTCAAAGGTCCCAACTATCCTTTTGACTGGGCACTTTCTCCTCCCCAATTTACACTCGAAATTATAAAACGAATTTTAAATGGAAATACAAGAGATTTTTTCAAGGGGGGGTACGGCCACGATGGTGTAACATATGTGCCAGCGGAATTGGGGTCAATCGCAAATACAGATTTTCGTACAATATTTCCCCACGAGGATCACAAAACCAGAGACGAAGCATATGATACATATTACAGAAGAATAGACCGACTCAGAGACGCATTACTGAGTGATGATCCAGTCACATATATATGGTCTCCACCAGGCGGAACTCCTACATTTGAAAAAGAACCAATTGTACAAGACATCCGCGAACCACTGAATGATATTTATCATATTGTTCAGAAGTACAACCCAAAATCAAGAGTTTTTGTCTTTCATGATACTGATATTGAATTTACAAGTGGAATTCAGTCGTACCGAATAAAACCATCTGATAATTACGGAGGAATAGCTTCACAAATTTCTGAAACTACTAATAATGGACAAGTATTTTCGTGAACCATTGAGCGCCGCAGCAATTGCCGCCGCCATCACAGCAGCCTATGTGATGGGCAAAGCAAAGATGAATGGGGAGGGAAAGGTCAAGAATTCAGAGATGATGAAACCTGCATTTTTGGTTGGTCTTTTGGTTTACTTTATTGTTTCGCAGGGTATTGGTCAGGGGGATGCCGTCTCAAAAGATCCCTACTAAGTATTAGGATGTACCATGTAATTCACATTTCAAAAGGAAATTCGGAGAGAAAAAGGAACATAGTGTGCATGTCTAAAAAGATTGGTCAGCACATAAACATATTCGAGGGGACTGTTGGTGGGGTCAGTGGGTGTTACCACAGTCACATGAATTTGATTTCAAAATTGCAAAACAGGGAGGGGTACTCGGTCGTCTTGGAGGATGATTTCCTCCCTCCTGCCAATTTCCATTCTAAAATCAAAAAGGTGATTGAGAGTCTGGGTGACACCCCGTTCGACATGGTCTACCTAGGGAATCTGGATGGTAACCACGGAACACACTACAAAGACGACATCTACAGGGTGGACAAGAAAAGACTCCTCACTGGAACACATGCATATATAGTAAATAATAGGAGTTGTAAAAAAATATCAATTTTGTTGAAAAAAAGGATGAAACATCCGGTGGATATTAAAATTCACAATTTGATGAAAGAGGACTTTATAAAAGGATATGTTCTTTGGCCTTCTATTGTTTTTCAGCAACCACGAAAGTTAAAGAGTACGATTTCAAGTATATAAATGGCATCGAATAGTGCGTTTAACAACATGCTTGGCTCATTTTATGATGACCTTCTTGCGGTGTACCCCGACAACAAGGTTATTAAAGCGGCGAGCGAGAAACCCAGGACAAAGGCGGTTATGGATCGTTTTATGAAAAGCACGAGTTCCCGTGCTCATTTGCTGAATGAGCGAAATCCAGGTTTCTTTTCCGAGAAGAATAAGTTTATGAAGGACATTGGGGTTTCTGATGTGTGGGGCACTATGAGTGAAAACAACAAGAATGCAGTTTGGTCTCATGTGCAGAATATGTATATGCTCGGCACGTCCATCAGTATGTTGCCTCCGGAGATGCTTGCAATGGTCGAGGGCACAGCCGAGAAGTTTGCCAAGGAGATGACCGAGGGCGGCGAGCTCGACGAGGCAAAGCTTATGAGCAGTATGCAGAAGATGATGGCCCAGATGCTCCAAGGAAACGGAGGACTCCCAAAGCTAAATTAATTTAATAGGATATACTAATATGGACCCAAAAGACATTTTTAATCCAGACCAGCTGTTGAACTTTTGGCCCTCGTCGTCTCAGACAGTCAAAGAGCGCACATCAGCCACAGCTCGGTTTATAATATACGCAAGTGTAATTGTATATTTAATTAATAGAGACACACGTGTTTTGGCTCTTGGTGGTCTTGTGTTGGCAATACTGTACTACATGACAATAACAAATATGATTAAGGATTCGAAGATGCGTCCTACATACGGGGATGCTCGTGTGGCTGGTCCTCTTCGTGGGAATGTGACGATGCCCACACTTGACAATTCTATGGGGAATGTGTTGTTGACGGATTATGTTGACCAGCCCGACAGGCCAGCCGCGGCTTGGTATCCAAGTGTTCGCACGGAGGTTCAGCAGGAGTGGAGCCAGATTCACCCTTTTGAGCGGAGACGGGACGCCGAGCGCAACTTTTACACCACCGCAAACACAACAATTCCAAATGACCAGACGGGGTTTGCACAGGCTTGCCACGGGAAGCCGTTTTCTCCATTCTGTAAGGACCAGGGTGGCGAGGCTTGCGACATTGACAGCAGCCGGTTCCACTTCCCCGAGCGCCCCCAAATGAGAGGAGGTAACGGGAGGTAAATAATACCAGCTTCGCTAAGAAGAGTGATGAGTCACTCCGGTAGTAAATAAATTTCGTAACCAATAACAAGATGCCTCAGCAGTATTACAGCACTCAGGGAGTCACCTTGGAACAAGCGGTTTGGCAGGGGCCAGCAACCATCACAATGGTTGATGTTGCAGACGCAGAATCCGCCCTTCGCCCAGTTGACACACTCGCGTGGAAAAAACCATACACAGAACAACCATACGACTTCCCCAACTCCTATGTCAACATACCACTCAGAGTCCTCACATGGGACCCAATTAGCACATACTCAATCGACCAGAATAACAGATTTGTCCAGAGATATATTAAGAAATAAAATACTTATTAAATGTAAAGGGATGGATCCTATTGCAATAGCGGCCGTCGTTGGTTTGGTGTTTGCTGGAAAGCGTCTGAGCGACAACTCAGATGACGATTCAACAACCACGGAATCCAGAAAACCAGTTCCCATAGTTACCCGCCGCGACACGGACCTGATGGCTCACCCAGGTGACCACTGGGCCGACTACCAGGATGTGAAGATTATGACCCCAGACCTCGGTCGCCGTGTTGGTGACTTTCGTTTGACCCCTAAAAACGAGGTGAGATCTCTCCAGGAAAGGACCAGAACAAACACACGTTTCCCATACGGCCAGCCAGTATACGACTTGTACGGCCGTGAGAACATCACGAATAAGATGAATAATTTGCCACCAGTTGAGCGTTTGAATGTCGGCCCCGGTTTGGGTGTGAGCCCCGAGGTGGCTGCAACCGGCGGTTTCCAGCAGTTTTTCCGTGTTTTGCCCAACAACATAAACGAGGAGCGTCTCACGACTCTTCCCGGCGGCGAGGGTCCTCCCAACCCTGTTGTGAAGAATGGAGGTGCAGGCGGAATGGGAGATGTGACCCACCTCGCCAAGGCGTCAAAGGCATGGAGCAGAAACCCGGCACAAAACAGCGGTCAAGGCCAAGGCGGCGCCCTCCGCGGGTTCGAGGGGAGACCCGACCAAATCAGAACGAGACGCACAACAATCAGACAGGAGACTGGGTTCCGCGGGGACACCCTCGAGTACGGCCCTGCCCAGTACAATGTGTACCAACCATACGACGGCGCTCTCCATGACAAGTCTCTGCCACACCTGTCAAACAACAGATCCAACCCAGATCGCTCAGGAAACGCAGGTAGAATGAATGTCAGAGACGACCCCGTAAACGCAGTCGGAGCAATGACAAACATTCGCTCCGAGTCCATCCCCTTCCCCGTGCAGGCAGGAGGAGCCGGTGGAGGAACAGCCCTCAACTCAACTTATTTGAAACCAGAATTTGACAAATTTAACGAGTTCAAGGGGAACAGAAATCCATACGCAGATACACTTGATATCGCAATCAAGCAACTTGAGAAAAATTCATTCGTTCAACAACCATTGTCTGCGAACTAAACAAGTCAGAAAAAAACCTAGGTTAAGATTATAAAATGAGCGGAGGCATAGTTCAGCTCGTCGCAACTGGTGCTCAGGACGCTTGGTTGACAGGCAAGCC